>Ga0180438_10000503_pt1 | contig 76430 bp, 100 predicted proteins | sample SS_ome_12_FD_132455 | JGI IMG/M metagenome (GOLD analysis project Ga0180438, IMG submission 132455) | Hypersaline lake sediment archaeal communities from the Salton Sea, California, USA - SS_3_D_2 metaG | ecosystem: Environmental > Aquatic > Non-marine Saline and Alkaline > Hypersaline >...
ACGGTGCCCATCCCGCAAGAGATGCAGAATGCGTCGATCGAAGGTCGGCCTGCGATGAAGTGGAGCGAGCAAAACGCGTTCTACGTCCTCGGCGGCCAAGCCTTCAGGGCTCACGAGCCCGCATTGACGCTCGCCGACGTTGCCAACGCCGTGCCTCGCGATCTGAAGGGCATGGCGTTCCAGCTCTACCTCCGGGACCAGCAGCGATGGTGGAACGACCAGCCGCTGTACGTCTGGGATGAGTGGTCGGCCTATCTCAACGGGCTTGCCACGGCACTGGACGGTGCCCCGGACGGATCGTTCTCCGATGTCTTACAGGCGTTGGAGTTCATGGCCTACGGCATCGTGCTGTTTGGCCAGATCCAAGGGAACATCGTCAAACCATACGGCGACACGTCGTCGACGCATGCCCTGGCGTCGTTCGTTCGGTATCAGTCCGAGCGGACGGCGAGGCTCTACATGGAGTCCAAGCAGACTCCGTTGGACAGTACCAGACAGACCGACTACATCCGCCGGATGCTCCGGTCGGACGGTTTCAAGCTCTACCGGCATACCCTGAACTCGATGTTCGGGCAGGGGTGGCTGGAGAACCTTTTCAACTGGTGAGTAATGGTCGGAAGACTGCAACTGGCCTCGGTCGGCAACCCCGACTTCGGCCAAGACCCCGACGCACCCTACTGGATGTGCGAACCCGACGTCATGGTGGACGTCGAGACCCTGGAAGAAGCCTCCCAGCGGTGCCGCGACTTCATTCGAGAGAATGAGCTCGGTTGCGGCCACTGGGCAGGCGGCCAGGTCTACTACGACGGCGAACAGATCGCCTACATCTCCTACAATGGCCGCGTGTGGAAAGACCTCGAACTGCACGAGGACATCACCGGCGACGACTTGAAGATGGAGATAGATGATTATGCCGACGCGTGCAAGACCCGTGCAAACTGAGACCACTGTGATCTCATTCCGCATCTTCGTGACGTGGCCTGATGCCGACGTCGATGCGGTCTACCCTGAGTGCGGAGCTTTGTTCTCCGATCACACGGTCAAGCCCAGCCGTACGCCCACGCGGGCGTCGGTTGAGCGGTTCATCGACGCCGTCCACGACGACGTCGAGCTCATAGGACACGACATACGCATGGTCGAGTCAGGATCATTGATGATGGGCTGCTGCTCGATGGTGTTCGAGGTCGACGTCGACCGCATCATCGAGCTGGAAGAGCTCATCAGCATTACAGAGGCAGCGGTGAAGCGCTGCCGTCGACAACATGTCCGCTACCACCGTCCCGGCAAGTACCTCCCGTCCTCGTCGGTGCTGGTAGCAACCCGTGGATAAAAACCATGGAACACAGGGTTGTTTTCTCCGAATCGGACTTCGCGCATCTGCTCCTGGGCGGTACAATACGGATTCCCGCAGGCCGAGACGACGTAGCCGTGTGTCTCACCGACATGGGTTTCCACCGTATGATTGAGCTGGCCCAGGAAGCTGCCGCAGTTCCGCCCGGCGGCCACCGCGTGGGCCGCGTCCAACGACCAGGAGTCCAAGACATTGGACAGACTTGAAGAACCGGCGACCGGGCCATCCGGTCATTCCTACACCTTTCTAGGATTTCACCGGGAGACGGGCGACCCCATCCGGGTCGTCGGCATCAAGCCGCCCCCGAGACTGAACGACATCGATCGTATCGTCTTCGAGGTGCCGCCCTCCGATACCCCCTACGATGCACACCCCCGCGACGTTGTTGCCACGATCGATGGCAAGCTGTGGCGGGACTTCACACCTCCTGAACCCGAACCCTCGCCCAAAGTGGATCCCGTCAAAGTGGCGGAGTTCCGGGAGAAGTTCGACGCAAGCGGCACAACGACTTGCCGTTGCAGCTCCGAAGAGCCCCCTGTCTCCAACACGGGCAAGACTGGTGCTGACAATCAGCCCACGGACGAGGTATGGAACCCCGACGAAGGTCCGGGTGTTCCCACATACTACGTTGACACCGAGAACGGTTCGGATGCTACCGGCGACGGTAGCTACGAGCGTCCTTGGCAGTCATTAGCCTTCGCCAAGGCGTGGATTCGCGTCGAAAAGGGAGGCGACTACAAATGTATTATCCGTGAAGGCTGTGCCTTGTTGGCCACCCTGCCGGATAACCCCTCGTTCTTGAAGACCGAGTCGGTCTGACAGACGAACAAACCCCGCACTCGCGACCTGGCTGCGGGCCTCCGTGCGCGTAGCCGATAAGGTTGTGGAGGAGGACTCTGATGAATTTTGACGACATCAAGATCGTCACGGAACGTGGCAGGAGCCCGTATCCCAAGTTCACGGAAGAGATCGCGAGAGAAGAGATGAAGAAGACCAAGTTGGCCGTGGCCAAGGTTTACTTCATCGACGACATGGCGGCCAAGTGGATGATGTCCATCAACACTGACCGCAACAGGAAGCCGCACGACGCCGACTTCCTGGTACGTGCCCATCTCCAGGATGAGTTCGAGCTCACCACCGACAGCATCGGGATCACGCCCGAGCTGGAGATGTATAACGGCCAAAACCGTTTACGCACGTTTCTCCGAGCCCGCCGGATCGCGGCGGAGCTGGGCCACCCGGGAGTCGTGAAAGGATTCCCGTGCATTGTGATGCTCAACGCACCACAGATCGGCGCCCAGAAGGAGGGAGAGAATGCACCCAAGAAGGCACACGAGATTGCCAAATTCATGGGTATTGACATGAGCGCCGTCGAGGGGCGCGTGTCTCGTCGTATGCTGAGCGGTATCGATCACCGTAACAAGTTCTCCAACGACGAGATCATCAAATACTACCTCGAACGCCGGGCGGCGATCCGCTGGGTGTGCGACTTGCTGAAGGGTCGTGGCGACACAACGGTGTATGCGGATGCAATCACCGACGAGCTGCGGGCCATCATGGCGAGAGCCTACATTCTCGGTAACCCGAAGGAAGCCGTTAAGGACCGCTTGAGTGTCTTCGCGAAGATCCTCAAGACCGGTGTCACAGACGGTACTCAGCGTCAGCAAATGGTCGCGAACTTCGCCGACCGGATGCGCAAGTGGAAGCTCCAGGGTGGAGACTTCCGCCGGTGGGCCTACGCCCTTACCGACATGACGCTGGACGTCTGGATTAACGGAGGTCAGGTGCTGCGGTACCCGAGGAAGCTCTACCGATCGGAGAGCATTCTCGAACCGACCGCCGCTGTGATCAAATTCTTCGGCGGATGGGAGCTGGCTCCGCTGGAAGACTACGTCGAGAACTTCCCCGTTCACAAGAGCGAACGGGCCTTGGCGAAAGAATAGACGGCTCGCTGTAAGCCCCGGGAGCACCGCTGCTCCCGGGGCTTTGTTCGTTTCCACACCACATGTTCAGGAGAACATTCACATGATGACGACTGATTCTCGGACGGAACAGTTTCTCACTTGGCTCGGGCTGAAGTGGGAATACGTGAACGACGTGACGTTCTACCAACTGGTCAACGGCTGGGAGACAAACAATCTCGGTCGTTCCAAGGACAGGGTAGACAGCGCTGTAAAGGAATACAAAGCGCTGATGGAGAGCGGCAGTCCGGCCCCTGCTCCAATGATCTGGTTTGATCCAAAGCTCGACGCCTTTGTTGTACTGGACGGTGTCCAGCGACTGCTGGCAGAGAAGGACTGTGGTAGCACGTCGTTCTCGGCCTACGTGGTCAAGACCACCTCGCGGAAGGCCGTGAAGAAGGTCCGCGTGGCCTCCAATCCTCGTTTGCAGGGCGGCCACCAGGACAACCCCGAGTGGACGCTCTGCAACATCGTCCGTGAGCTGACCGACTCGGGCTGCTCTACGAAGGAGATCGCTGCACTGTGCGGCTGGGCACCGAGCGTCGTTGCCGACAAGCAGGCTGTGCAGAAGACACAGCGGCTGATCACCGAATGCGGCGGCCCGGAGGACTTCCCCGATACGATACTCCGTGTCTTCGGGCAACACGTCAGGGAGGTTGACTTCCAAGTGGCTGCTGCCCCGGTCAAGGAGTTCTGCGTTCTTATCAAACAGACGCAGTTCAGCGCCGAGGATGCCGAGCCTTGGATCGAGGCGTTCTTCGATGTTCCGCGCTCTTCGCGGGGTAAGCTCCACGATCGCTTCAAGAAGGAGCTGAAGGCATTCGAGGAAAATCCCGAAATCCAGTTGCGGATACAGGATCCCAAGCGGCACCGGAAGGCGCAGTTGACGCCGGACGGGCGCTTGAACAAAGCGATCTCCGGGTGTCTTACTACCGTGCGGCGTATCAACAAGAAGCACGAGATCATCTACGACAATATCACCGAGCATTGTCGTACACTCAACGAGATTAAGAAAATCTTGAAGATGATCGAGGCTTATAGCCGGAAAGGTAAGTGATGCCGAGGCACAAGACTGTTGTAGAGCTGGCGAAGCATCTCGTCAGTGACAAGGCTGCGCTGCGTAAGTTGAAGGCAGTCGAGCAGTACATCAGCCAACTCAAGGCGGACAAGAAGGACGCCGTACGTGACATGGGTTATGCAAAGGACGAACTGTCTGCTGCAAGAGCCAATCACAACAACGAGCTCGCGACCATCCAGGAGTTGCGCCGCGAGCTTGAATCGGCCCAGGCCCGTATCAAGAACCTGGACCGCGACTTTCTGGTGGCGGCGAAGGAGAACGAGAGGCTGGAGGAACTCCTGGAGCCGCCACTACCTACGCTGTCGCACGCCCCCAGCGGGCGCATCCCCGACATCGAACGCGTGATGCGTATCGCCAAGGAACTGCGACGCCGAGTCAAGGTTCCGCCCATACTCGACGTCAGCTTGAAAGGGCCGAAGTTCGAGATACCCGTCGAGCTCAGCGAATTAGTGTGGGAGTTCTCGCATGAGCAGTACGTCAACCTTGGCATGTTCGTCTCACTGATGTGCCTGATGGGCTTCAAGGTCAGGGTTAGCGATGCTGCGATGGACCGCGCGAACGGTGCTTGGGAACCCAAGCACATAGAGCAGTTCATGCGGTGGTTCTGCGAGTGGATGCAACCGCATCTCCCGCCAGAGGGTGAGCTGCCGCCCATGGTGCGCCGCCCAGTTTGATACACTCCCCTGGAGGCCCTAGAAGCGGCTCTCCCGTCCACAGGTCAAATCATACGCCGTGGGCGGCTTGAGTCGCTTCTAGGGCCATTTTCGTGGATTCTAGCACTATCAGGAGACCATGATGTCCCTAGACCATGCCGCGCTCGAAGCGCAAATCGAAGAGACCGTCGAAATCCTCCACCTGACGGGGGATGCGAACCTACTCCGCTATGAGCGGGCCTCCGTCGAGGCCCTGCTGCTGGCGAGCTACAAGGCCCAGCTCCGCCGGGCACTCGATACGCGATACCCGGACACGGTGGCCCCGAAGAAGCCGCTGGTCGAGGACGTTGCCCCGCTCGTGCCTCCGCTACATCCGACCGTCCTGCCAGAGCAGCAGGCATTTAACTACAAGGCCCTGGAGCGGCGGCAGGACAAGCGGGAGCTCAAGGCGGCGGTCCAGGCCCTCTCCACCACCGACAAGATCATCTTGCGGACCACCTTGAACAAGTGGTGGGCGGACCTGTCGTCGGACCCGAACTCCGTCGACGCCCAGGAAGCGCGGAAGGCGGTCACTGCCACGGAAGAGGTATTGTCCGACTACATCGAGCCGCCGACCCCGGAGCAGTCCGAGTGGCTGGCCGGGCAGTGGGAGGACTTCCTCGACCGCCTCGAACCGGCTGCCAGGGCTGCCCTGGAAGCGTCGGGACGGCAGATCGAGGCAGTTTTCAACCGCCACATTCGGGCGACCGAGTCCGATATGCGGAGCGCCTGCCAGAAGATCCAGGATCTCCAGGGCCGCGTGCTGCTCCTGGAGCAGGACGCCGACCCCGACGCCAAGGAAGAGGTCGTCGAGATCCAGGAGGGTCGCCCGGGGGATACCAAGTCCAACATCGCCGAGAAGTGCGGCAAGGCGCTGGGCAGGCCCGTCGTCGACGGCGAGGGCAAGCCCGTTCTTCGTACGATCTGGGGCTGCCGCTTCAACATGGAGGCCACCGTCACGGTTGAGTTCCCCGGCACCGGAGAGGAGGCCATGAACCGTTTCAAGCACTGGAAGGCCCAGATGTGCAACCTCGTCGACGCGGTGTCCGCTCAGAAGACTGGCGTGGCCGACTTCGAGATCGTTCTCGACGACGATCCCCCCACGGTGGTGTGCATTGACACGGACGGCGACGAGATTGTACCGGCGAACGATGAGCGGTACTTCGTCGCCGAGGTCACGGCTGCCGGGGACGAGTTCATTCTGTGCGTCACCGTAACCTCCGGCGAGCTGCTGGAGCTGTACTGCGCCGACAAGTACACTGAGGTCGCCCGAGCGCAGGATCGCGACGGCATTCTGGAAGAGGCACGGAGGCGGAACATCCCGGAGGAGTACCTGGAATGGCTTTAGTCAAATCCTGGGCTGTGATACTCCCGGTAGCAGCCGTCGTGGGTTTTACGTTAGGATGGGAGACCGCCGGTGGCGTGGTAGCCGGAGCGGCAGCGATGACCTGTTGGCTACTAGCCACCCGGCCACACAGTTCCGACTCTACCCCGGACCACTGGTGATATTTTTACAATGACGGCTTCTTCGAGGCGGGCGCTAGACCGCCCTCGAAGAGAATAGCTGTAAAGCAAGTATATTATTTCTTTAATATATTCGGTTTCGCCGGGAAAAACCGTTCATAACTCCTTTATTATCACGGAGTTAGGAGCGGTGCTCCCGGGCGAAAATACGCGCACTTTAACCTATTGGGAAACCGGAGGGCGACACGGATGCCTGAAATCCCGCGTGAATGCCCCAAGTGTGGCAAGGTTGGCTACTGGCACCGGGAGGTGCAAGAGGTCGGTGACGAAGACTACCCGGACGAGATTCATGTCTGGTTCGTCTGCGAGACCGGGCTATCCACTTCGGATGTCTACGAGAGGATGGCGGCGTCGGTCCACGGCTCGGAGAGCAAGGCCGACCCGATCTGCGGCCACGAGACTGAGAAGGTCATTTACAAACCCCATTAGTACAAGTACGGCGCTTCTTAACCGTTTGCGCCTCCTTTTCCACAGAATGAAGACTTTATGCTATACGCGCCATGCGATCGACACGTCGAAGTTCTGGGGCCATAACCTACTACTACAGTTGCACTTAGTGACGCCAAAAAGTCGTCGGAATAGGCGCCAGGAATTTCTGGATTTAGTGCAACTTTAATCTATGCGCTTCACACGACCATGTATGTCAAGCGTGAGAACTTTACGATTGCGTTTTTCGCCTATGAAAAGGCGGTAATTAGAAACCAAGGAGAGAGCGATGCCCAAGATCGCAACAGTCGTGCAGTTGGACACCAAAGAACTCAACCACCTGGTCCAGGACCATGCCAAGGACGCCGCCAAGGCCGAGGCCGGGGGCTCCTCGATCAAGTGGATCGTCGAGGGTGGCGAGGTGAAGGGAGCCATCGTCCGCTTCGGCTCCAAGGTCGACGAGGAGGCGGCGCTCGAAGAGCCCGAGGTGGTCGAGCCGGAGTCTGGCCTGCCGGAACCGGCACCCGGGTACGAGCAGCAGAAGCCGCGCCCCAAGCCGAGCGACGCGTTCGGCGCGGGGATCGGAACCACGGTGCCCACCGACGCCGAGACCACCAAGGCCGTGGAGACCAGATGATCGGGTTGTACTGGCGAATTCTCCGCGACCACGCGGGACGGCCTGCGACGCTGTTCCACGGGATCGACGGAAGCCGGTACCTCGACCTCGATACCTGGCATCGGGCCAGGGTGCGTCCTGTCACTGACGGCACGCGTACTCAGTCAACATCCTACTACGCCGGGTTCCACGTCATGGAGACCTTCAACGAGGTCTTATCATACGCCCAGCGATTCAAGAACACCGCCGACCTCGTCATCGTCCAGGTGGCGGTCGGCGGTGCTTGTTGGTACAAACGACACAGCCCGGACAACGTCCGGCTGGCGTCACACCTGATGATCCCGAGCGACCAATGGTCGGCAAGGAGGATCGTATGCCCATCACTGTGGGAGAAGTCCGAAAGGCGTTTGCAAATTGCGACGCGGACGAGATTGTCAAACTTGTTATTCAGGACGGCGGCGACGAGATCGACGAGATCGATTTCATCGGTGTCGAAGTTCGAGAGCTCCCTACGGGCTCCGAGCCACTCCCCATCATTGACTGTCTCGTCGAGATGAAGGAGGAGTGCTGATGCCGAGACTTACCTTGTACGTGCTCAGTTACGAGCACATCGACATCACTACTGAGTATTACTTCACGCCTGAGACCTCGCCGCTCGACCCAGTGTGCGACGAGACCGTTGCCCGCCAAGCGTGCGCAGCCGCAGGCTGGGAGGGTGATGGTGACTTTGGTCTTATCTGGTTGCCGCCGTTCATGCTCGACTGGGACACGTACGGTCTAATGTTGTGGCACGTCAAGCAACAGAACGATGGAACGAGTTGGATCTGCTCCGACCGCCCATTTGAGACTGCTGGGGGCTGCTGGCACCAGGTCTTGGTCGAGGTACCTGACCCGAATTAGGAGCGGCGATGCACAGTCGAACCAAGGGTGGCCAAGCGGTGCTGAACCTGGCCGTTGTACCCTTCAACTCGTGTGGCCGCCTGGTCACATATCCAGTCAAGGGTTCGATCGTTCGACGAAAGAAGCCCGAGAAACTGGAGTACCAAATCTGGTCAATCGACGGGAAGGTTGATGTCGTCTGGCATCGCAACCCCGAAGACAACCTCATCATCCCGGAGGGCCTTATGCCGAAGCTCTGGATCGTGACGTACGTGTGGAAGACCGAAGGTGGCGTGGCAATGGCCGAAACCATCCCGGTAGTCCAGGAAGACAAACCGCTTCTGGGCGAGATGCTCGAAGCGTTGGGTGACAAACTCGGTGACGAGGACGATCCCGACATTGAAGCTCACGGGCCTTACAACCTCGTGGAGCTGATGTACCATTCTGAAACGAAGGTAAGGCCGACAGGCCCAGCCGACGACGGCAAGGACATCCGTTGTCGGGGAATCACACCGAGGTGACCATGGCGAAGTACCATCAGTACCGATCCCTGTGGGAGCGTGTCCATGACACGGAGACGGGCGCAAGAGTGCTCGCGACGGAGCATCGCACAGATCCGCTTAGTTTTTACGAGGACCAGATCAGAAATGACTTAGCCATTATTGATCAACACGACGGTTTTCAGGATGACCCGGAGCGGATGCAAAGTGCGATGGCGGCTATCGAAGAGAGCAGCGCTGACCACTTGTGGCACCGCGACGGCCAACCTTACTACTGTCTCTTGGAAGAGTTAGTCGAGCCATTCTCGCAGTTTGATATAAGCAAACTACGAATGCGGGATCTACCATTGATTCCGCCACTGGCGGTCCATCTCCCGATCGACAAACCGTTGTCGCGAGGGGAGCATACGATGAGGAGCTTCATCGTGAAAATACAGTTCGACATCACCAGGCTGCGGGACGACGAGTGGCTGCCTGCAATGCGTGGCGAGCTGGAAGATACCGATGAAACCTCCAGGGGCATCTTCGTCAGTGCTGACTTCGGTGCGCACGATCACGTCCGACAAAACAGCCTTGTCCCCGGGCTCAGCGTTAGCATCCGTATGGCGGCCTACTACAGGGCAATAGTCATGCCGAAGCCCGACCTGTTGTTGGCGGACGCGTTTGCGGGTATGAAGCCAATCGACCTGACAAAGTTTGACGAGGCCGCGATGGATTTGTCTTACCATGCGATGCAAATTGCTATCGCGATCAATGCAATCCGTCAGCCTGGCGGCGATAAACTACTCGCCAAGCTCGTGCCTGACATGACGGAGTCCCGGCGGGAATTAGCATTACGCATCCCGGGTGGTTTTAGACGCTCACGGAAGAAACACGAACAAGACGTTCGTCGGGGCAGGCAGCGCCCGCACCACTATACGCCAGGAGAGTTTTGATGAAGATGATAGCCCTCGGTGACATTCTCACCAACGAAGAGATCGCAGACGCCCTGCGCCTCTTCAAAGAGTGCCAGAAGGACTGCGGCGTCGGTTTCGCTGGCAAGTGCGCAAAGCAGATCATCGAGCCCGTGCTCGATCGAATCAACAAGAAGCTCGGGCAGGAGAATGATGCTCACTACCTTGGCTTCGCGATTGAATACGTCTTCGGTCTTTGTGGTGATCGGCTTCCCGATCCCGACGAAGATCCTCACTTCATGGACTTCCTGAACAACTGACATGACGCAGTACAACGTGACCGAGCTGCGGTCTCTCTTGGAAGAGTACCGCAAGATCGACACCAGACCAGACGGTGTCTTCACCGCGTTCGCCAGCCGCAACCAGGGCGTGGAAGCGTTCCTGGAGTGGCTGGAGCAGCGGGGTGCTGGCGGTGAGCCGGAGGACAAGGAGGATAAGGAGGAGAAGTATGAGTACCCTCCGAACCCGGACTACGATGTATGCTACCGCGTGAAGTTCTCGGGGTGGCGAAGTAGCCTGCGTATGAAGCGGGAGCAATCCGCGTTCCTCCCGATCGCCGCGTTCGACGGCGTCGTGCCGACGCTGGCGCAGGCCGAGAAACAACTCCACGAGCACCTCGGTGACCACGAGACCGACGTCATTGCGGTCGACGGACGATACTACTACACGGCGACCGGCCATCGGCTCCCGGACAACTACGATCCGCAGAATCTGACGGAGAAGCAGAAGCTGGCCAGGAAGGCGACCGAGAACCTCGAAAACCTTCAGAGGCTGAAGCAGGAGCAGATATGCCTACTGGAGGAGGTCGCGATCACGCTGCGAATACAATACTGGACGGGCATACGTTACGACGAGATCAAACAATGGGGCTTCGGCTGGCAGTACATGCGGAACGAATTCAAGAAGAAGTACAGCCGCCTGCACGCCGAGAACGAGTTGACCCGTACCCACATCAACTTCATCCGCACCAAGGACGGCAAGGACATACCTATCCCGCTGATGCGGAGGCCCGAACCTTTGAAGAGGAAGGGATGAGCAAAAAACCAAGATGTGCGATCGTCTCATCGGCGACGATCGCCAAGTACAAACGCCTCGACCCCGGGTTCTACCTCGGCCAGGTCGAAGGCGAAGAGGCGCAAGATCGCGTCGATGCGGCGAAGAAGCGGCTGGAGTCCGCCGAGCGCAGTTACCAACGAGCTCTCGACGAGCAGAAGGAGTCTGACGAGAGAGTCGAGCAAATGATCCAAGACGGAGAGATAGTACCGTGGCCACCCACGAACTCGTCGGACTGACGATCGAAGAGGTCGTGCCGCTTGAGCACGACATCATGGTCGCCGAGGGCTGGGACGCTGACAACGGTGACCGGCCCGCCATGCTCATTCTGAGCGACGGCACCAAGGTGTACCCGGCGTCATGCCCGAAAGGGGAGACGATGGGAGCCTTGTTCGGCGTGCGGCCCGAGGGCGAGCACGTCCACTACCCCGTGCAGGATAAGGAGGATGCCGATGGTGGGTGACGACGAACTCACTCGCGACGACTTGGCGGCGCTCCCCAAGTACGAGCTGATCCGCCGGTTCCTCATCTTACAGCGGGTCCGCAAGCATTGGCGGATCCTTGCTATCCAGGCAGCAGTCGGGCAGGCCACCGTAAATGGCCTGAAGAACGTCTGCTTCAAGGAGATGATGGGCTTCGTGCCCGACGACGCGTACATGGACAAGAAGCTCAAGGAGCTCGTCGACTACTTGGAAGAAAAGGAGAAGGACGTCGAAGAGTTCGGCCCGCTCCGCTCCATCCTCATCGAATAGGAGACCCCATGGGAATCGTTTCGGTTCCATCCATCAACGACGACGGCAAGGGTGTCACAATCGTGCGTGCCGCTATTGGCACTGCGCACGAGCTGCATGATCTCGTGACCGTCTGTATTGTCGATACGACGGACGACGAAGTGCTGCACGCCCTGCCTGTTCACAGCCAGGACTTGCTTCACGCAGTCCTGCGAACCTACCCGCACCTCACCGTGCGGGAGGATTGGCATCTCATTGAGACGCCGGAAGGCCCGGCCACGATTGGGTGTACTACGGATCGCAACGACAAGGCGGCGATCATAACCGGCCTCTCACAGGTGCCGGGCTATACGTTCTGGAGCGGCTTCATGTCGGAGGAAGCCGTCCGTGACTTCGCGGCCCAGAAGGGCCTGATCATTGAGGAAGACGATGACGAAGAAGAAGAAATCGAAGAAGAAGGCGAAGAGTCGGGTACCTAAGAAGAAGAAACTGTTGCCCGACTACAAGCCGGTGGATCTCAACGACTTCCTTCGCATCTACGACGAGATCCACGAAGAGCACGGCGGCCAGAACCCGTTCGGGCCGTCGCTTGACGAGGAAGGCCATCGCAAGGTCCACAAGCTCATTAGGGTCATGGAGCTGAAGGCCCGGAAGGACTGGCGTAACTACGTCGTCGCCCCCGAGCTCCACTCGGACCCCCGGTGGGGATCGGTACTCTACTTCCTGATCTACGTGCCGGAAAAGCAAGCCGGGCGAATTGGCCCAGACGGCGAGCAGGCTCGCGACTGCATGAAGGTGCATCACAGCTTCATGCGTAGCGGCACCGACTACGATATGTACTTCGATCCCGAGGTCGCCATGGACGTGGCCGACTCGCTGAACCATGCTCGTGGCATGCGGAAGCTCAAACGGGAAGGACCAATCTCCCAGGAGTGTTCAGGTGGAGGAGAAAACCGCAGCGGATGAGGCTGCCGAAATGGTGGCCGACATCGGCAACGATGATAAGCCCGAGGTTCGGGCATTCTTACCCCGGCGGTTTGGGAAGCGAGAGGTGACGGGCAAGGTCCGTCTCGAACTCGAATTCCCGACGCCGCAGGCCATGATAGAATGGCTTGAGGAGGCGAAGGGCACTTTGCTTCCGAACGACGTGGCGTTGTATAACCACGACGCCCTCGATACCGACATGAGTCAGCACAACGTCTTCATCGTCAAACGTGAAGGCGACCGCCCTGACCATTTCCGACTCCACGTTACGGAGACGGAAGAAAGGATGGTGTGATGCCGACCGTACAAGAAGCCGAAGCCCTGGTCGAGGAGATCGCGGATCTCATCGACAACGAGGTGCCAGACGGCGCCTTCCGCCGCATGCCCGACTACTTCGAGAGCGTGCGGAGCAAGGCGCTGGACATCGGCGATTCCGTGGAGAGCTACGGCAGTGCCACCGAGGCACAGATCGAAGCTCTCGAAAACATGAGAGACGGAGTCAAGAAGTGGATTCGATAACCGACGAGCAACGTGGCGTGTTCCGCTACGACGTCGCCGGGGTCATCAAGTCGCTGATTCGCCACCGGCATCACTGCAACCCGCAGTGGCTGTCCGACACGCGAAAGCGGCAGTGGGATGTCCCCGACGTCGACGAGGAGTATAACCTCGCTTACGAGTACGTGCTCAACTGGGCGTGGCGGCGTTATCGCTTTATCTACTCCCAATACCGCGAGTTTGCGGATTCTACGACCGACATGCGTGAAGTGTGGAACCTGTTGCTCCACTTCTTCAGGCACGGCCCCAAGGGTTGGGGCAAGGCCATCAAGCAGCTCCCCGCCATGGAGGACTTGGTCGACTGGCGGTGGCTCGACGACGTGCGCGAGGCGTTGGACAATCTACCGCATCCAACGAAGTACCCACCGGACAAGCAGACGCCCGAAGAATACTGGGCGTCGTGCGGTTACGAGGGTTGGGCACTTTGCCCCCACTGCAAAACGCCAATGCGCGACGATGCGGACCCGGAGCGCACGCTCCTTGGCGAGCCGAAGCAAATCACTGTCGATAACTTCGAGCTTGCCAATTCCACGCCCATTGGCCACGGCAGGGTCAAGCGGGGCGAGGTAATATGCAACAGTTGCGCAGGTGAGATCCTGATCGACCTTCGCAACCACAACGGCCTCTCTGACACGGAGGCGACATCTCGTATGGGGTGGTGAGGGATGTACCACGCGACAGGCACCTGGGATGCGGAGGAAGAAGCACCAGACGCAGTTGTTTCCGACATCGTATTCTGTATGCTGAAGAACCGAGAGCAGAACGAGAGCCACGGGCGTGCCGTATGGATGCCCCCAGCGTTCTCGATACTGTGTCCGGTTGATCGGTATTTGATTGCTGCTGGTCTCATCATGGATGTGACCGGCGGCGACGTTACAGTGGAAGACATTGACGCGGCACTGGAGGCGGAGGAATTTCCTGCGGCTCGCCGCAAACACGCAGCCGACCTGTTAGCCCGGGTCGTTAAGGAGCTCAACGATGAGCGAAAAAGCAACGACGGAAAGTCGTAGCCTGGCCCTCCGGGGCGTTCCCGTCGACCGTCCAATGACCGGACGCGAGGCGATTACCCGATGGCCGCGAGTCGTGGCCCACATGATCTGTGAATCGTTGGGTTACTTCACGCCGAAGTCCGCCAGCGAAGCCCTGGCATCCTACAAGAACAACGACTCCTACGCGTGCGAGTGGTACTCGCACATTTGCAGCCAGCGCAATAAAGGCTTCTTCGACGAGGCCGAGCTGAAGCTGATCGGCGCGGACGTTGTCAAGTGGGCCTTCCTGAACCGCGAGCGGCATAAAGGCTACATGGCAGAGTTTCAGAACGCCATGGTCCTTGTGTTGGAGGAGTTGAAAACGAAGGACGGCCTCCCGTGCAGCATGCTGGCAAGTTGGTTCTGATGTGCCAACTTTGCAGCTCCGACGAAAAATACCAGCAGCTTTGCGGTTTCTGGTTTTGCTTCCACTGCTTGCCCCGTGCAGTTAAAAAAGGGGCATCGTACTGGTGGAAGCTGTATCGTTTGCTCTATCCCTGGAGATAGGGCTACCACCGGCCTGGCGACCTCGTTATAATCGACGGTCGCTTTGGATCAGACTCTAACCCGGACGCGCAGGAGGGCGTAATGGGAGCGGTATCAGCTCGCGCTGAAGCTATCACTCGGCGCACCTACAACCGTCCGCTCGACGAGAGCGGCAATACCCTTGAAACGTGGGAACAAACCGTCGCAAGGGCGACATGTACGCACCATCGGCGACTGTGGGAGGGCGCTGGTGGCACGCCAAACGAGGAAGAACTTCTCGAACTCCAGCAACTCGTGCTCGATCGAAAGGCACTGGTTGCTGGACGTACGCTGTGGCTCGGCGGCACCGACTACTCGATGTCCCGAGCCTGCTCGCAGTTCAACTGCACCTATACGCGTGCCCAGACTGTCTACCAGTTCGTTGACGCCTTCTGGCTGTTACTCAACGGCTGTGGCGTCGGCTTCCGGCCACAGGCAGGCACGCTGCACGGATTCCTCAAGCCCATCAAGGACTTCGAGGTGATCCAATCTACCCAAGGGCCGGACCATCACGGTCCCGAGGACAACGAAGAGATCCTCCCCAGCGGCGAGAACGGTTATCACTGGTCGATCAAGATCGGTGACTCCGCACAAGGGTGGGCGAAGTCGTTAGGCAAGCTCATCAACCCGCCGCGATCTGCTGTTGAGAAGCTGACCATCGACCTGAGCAACCTCCGTGGCCCCGGCAAACGCCTCAAGGGTTACGGATGGATCTGCAACGGCGGCCAGCCGCTCGAAACGGCATATCGCTCGATCTTTGACATCCTCAATGCCAAGTCGGGTGACTTGCTCGACGAGATCGACTTGCTCGATGTCGTCAACCACCTCGGCACGGTTCTGTCCAGTCGGCGGGCGGCACAGATCGCCCTGATGGACTACGGCCATCCTCGGTGGGAGCAATTCGCCTTGGCGAAGAAGGACTACTGGATGCTCAACAACGAGCACCGCCAGCAGTCCAACAACTCGCTCGTCTTCTGGCACAAACCCAGCAAGGCGAAGATCCGAGGCATGATGGAAATGATCTGGGCCAGCGGCGGCTCCGAGCCCGGCTTCGTCAACGGCGAGGCCGCCAGGCGGAGAGCCCCATGGTTCGACGGCATGAACCCGTGTGCCGAGATCCTTCTCAGCAGCAACGGGTTCTGCAACCTGGTGACCACAGCGATCTCAAAGTTCTGGAACAACTTCTCCGCCGCCCTACGTGCCCTGTACGTCATGGGTCGAGCGAACTACCGCCAGACATGTGTGGATCTCAACGACGGCATCCTGTCGCCGGAGTGGCACCAGACCAACGAGGCCCTGCGTCTCTGCGGCATGTCCATGACGGGTATCTCTCAAGCACCCTGGTTGACCGACTACCAGATCAAGCGTTTGCGAGATGCTGCCATCACGGGCACCTACAGTATGGCCGACGAGCTTGGCCTGCCCCGCCCGAAGCTGGTCACATGCCTGAAGCCGGAAGGCACAGGCTCGAAGATCATGGACGTGACCGAGGGCATCCACAAGCCTTTGGGCAAGTACATCTTCAACTGGGTCGGGTTCGCATCTCGCGACCCGATCATCGACATGCTACAGTCGGCTGGGTACCGTGTCATCGATCACCCCGACGACCCCAACGGGACGCTCATCTGCTTCCCGGTAGCATACCCCGGTTGTCGCTTCGAGGTGGACGGCGACAAAGAGATCAATCGTGAGTCCGCTGTCGAGCAGCTCAACCGGTACCGCCGGTGGAACACGCTCTGGGCGGACCACAACACGTCCATCACCGTCTCCTGGGACATCAGCGAGCTCGACGAGATCGTCGACTGGCTGGACCGTTACTGGGATGACTACGTTGCCGTGTCGTGGATGATGCGGAACGACCCGACCAAGACGGCCAAGGATCTGGGGCACAAGTATTTGCCGCAGGAGGTTGTCACCGAGTCGGCATACAGGGAATACGCCGATAAACTTAGCATAGTCGACTGGGGCAAGCTGCACGGGATCCACGAAGTGGATGCTGGTGAGTGTGCCTCGGGAGCCTGCCCTGTAAAATGACACTTCGCCCACCGGACCCCCGGGCTCCAACCGAGCCCGGGGTTACTTATCCGCCTACCAAGCCGGACGATCGGGACACTACCCCGATGTACTGGACGACCGACGATCACCGTCAGATCATCAACGAGAACGACGAGGTCGTGGTCCACCTTGCAAACGGTTGTTCCATAGTGAGCGGCTGGTGCGACGCCGACGACCCGAATGCGAGACTCTCTGGGCAGTACCTCCGTTTGGAAGATCCAGGCGGCAAAGAGATCGTCTATTACGACCATTCCGAGTGGGAGACTGCGCCCGAGAGTTACGAAGTTATTGGGGCGTTCGTCAACATCGCTGCGGGTTTCCGGGGCAGGACTGCACTTCCACGCCCTCGCGAGCTTGAGTTCTCCGATAGCGGTAACCCGATCTTTACACTACACGAGAAGCTCCTTGCGCTTCGGTACTGCTTCAACAATGGGCAGGACGAGGACGTGCTTGGTCACTTGTTCGACTTACTCAACCACGCATCGAATGTCGGTGGTTGGGTCGGTGAGATGACGGAGGAGGCGCTTATCGATCTTTACAGGTTATACGGATCAAACCCAACACCCATCAGAGGATTGCACGATGCCGCCAGGTGAACACCCACACTGGTACTCCGAGTGGTACGAGAACGCCCAGCACAACCTCGCGCCGAGCGTGATCTGTATCATGCCAATCGTCGTGGCCCCGGAGCCAGGCATGGAATCGCATACGGGGATCCTTGTGGGCGGTATTGACGAGAATGATGACCCGCCCCGACCAATGTGGATCATCCTCCGCGAGGAGATCGTTGCGGCTCTCTACACCTGTCTGGTGACAGAGAACGCAATCATCCCGGCGGAGTTCTCCCGCATCGCGGATGTCGACTCGCTGATGCCCCAGTTCGAGGTGCGTCAGCAATCGGGCGCGACGGTGGACACACCGGCGATGCTCAATACAATCGAGGCGAGTTACGCACCGTCGATGATCGGCTGCGCGACTGTCATGCTTCAGGCGGCGAACCCAGAGGACATTCCCGAGGGCGGCCACGAACGCATGCGACTCATCACACTCGCCGGAGAGTACAACGGCGAGCGACTTGTTGTTACATTCACCGAGCAGGGCGTTGAACAGATGTGGCAAGCCCTGTCTCGCGGTTGGTGGTTCTGTCGGCTGGAAGAGCCGTTCGCGGACATCATCCGACAGATCGACCCAGACTTCTTTGGAGACGACGAGTATGTCGTTTGACTACGGAATGTACTGGATGCTGCTATCACCGGAGCAGCGGCGGCAACAAGAGGAGCGGGAGCGTAAGTACCTACAGAGTTACGCTGCCAATCACGCCGAGGAGTGGGACGAGGACAAGACGAAGTTCAGCAAACTTCTCTGTCTGAAGGCCGACACCTGGACCCCGCTGCGAATCTTCGACACGAAGCCGTTCGTGTTCAAAGGCGGTACGTGGATGGACCGCGTCAAGAAGAGTCCCAACGGTACGTGGGGCTATGGCAATCGCAAGATGCCTGGCTTCGCGAAACTTGAGCTTGCTCAAGGCCAGAAGCGTGGGGAAGTGTTCTTCGACGACGAGGTCGTTGTCCCGGTGCTCCTCGACATGAAGACCCAAGACGTCGTCATGTCCTACACTCCGATGGAAGTCCTGACCCAGCGGCAAGGCATTCGCCTGGCCAAGGGCAAGGTGCTCATCGGCGGGCTCGGCATGGGCTACCTTCTCCGCAAGGTGGCTGCCAAGAAGTCCGTCAAGGAAATCGTCGTGGTCGAGATCAGCGAAGAGCTGCTCGACTGGTACGGCAATGACCTCTGCAAAGAGGTCGCCGAGGAGACCGGTAAGCCGGTCGAGGTCATCTGCGATGACGTTGTCAACCAGATTGGCCATCACGGTGAGGATACCCGCCATCTCGTCGATGTGTGGAACAACTATCCCACCGATTACGACATGCTCCAACGTCGGCCAGGCTGGCAGGACGCATTAGACCGTACGAATCATTTCTGGGGGTGGGGCGTAACCACCTCCTACGCTTATTAGGAGAGACATAGGGCTATGGCCAAGAAAACCGCGAAGAAGAAAACGTCCAAGAAGTCGACACCCGAAACCCAGGCCGCGAACCTTCCGGTCGTCCTGGAGAAGCCGCTGCCGCCCGCGCCGTTGCAGACCCAGGTTACGCTCAACGACGAGCACATGATCCGCAGCGGCATGGCAGTCGCCAGGCGGACGTACAAGGAGCAACTGGAGGCGTCGACGGCGATCGAGGAGAGGTTGCAGAAGGAGATCCACGAGCTGGTGTCGCAGGCCCAGGAAGAGCTGGGAGTCTGCGCCCAGGCGTTCGTCGAGGGGCTCCCGGCAGAGACCGTATGCGACGCTTTGAAGCTCCTCGGCTTCAAGTACGTCGGCATCAACGTGAGCTGTGATCTGCCGACCAAGATCAAGAACCGGTACGGCAAGTACCAGCTCAACGTCCTCTTCTACGAGACGGATGGCAAGGGCAAGCTGAGCGGCACCAACATCCTCAGTCGCCCGTTCTTGTCAGCGACCCCGGCGACCGTTACCAAGATCCTGCGTGCCCGGGACAAGAAGGCCGAGGAGCTGTGCATGCAGCAGAAGGTCACCTCGCATTGGTCCGACGAACTCGACTCGATCGAGGACAAGCGAGACGAATACTATCTCGCGCTGGCCAGCAAGATCGCGACCCTCGATCCCGAGGTCCAGGCCACCCTGGAGCACGTTACAGGCACTATCCAGGAGACGATCGTCAAGGACGCCGAGAAGGTGTTCGAGAAGATCCGAGCCACCGCAGGAAAATAATGACGGTATCCGTCAACATCGTGCCGAAGCACTACGCCCCCGCAGTACCGCTTGCGGTACGTGTGCGGGCGTATGTCTTCGAGCGTGAGGACTCACTCGGGACGTACTGGGTGTACTCGTCGGATCGGGAACATATACTGAAGGCGCAAAAACAGAACAGGGCCATCTTGTGTAGCAAGGTGGACGCCAACGGTAACCCGGACTACAACGAAGTTCGTCGTAAATTCCATCAACGCTTTCCGGCAGCCGACCCGGCCATGGAGCGTATCGACTTCCAGCCGCACCAAAACCGTGTGATGGTGAAGAAGGAGTCCATTTACAAAGGCGACGACGCAGCCACGGCTGCTCGCTTGGCCAAGAAGTTCGATGGCGTACTCGATGTCACGCAAGGCAACGTCAGTTGCTGGCGTACGACTGCCTTCGACTGGGACCAGCAGCGTCACGTACCCAAGGGCGAAGCCCGGCTGTGGGAACACGGCTGCTACCTCCGAGAGATCGAGCGGCCCGTCGAGCGAGGTCATGCTTACTTCTACGAGATCGTCTACAATCCTGAAGTCGCCGCCAGGCGAAAGAAGAAGTGGTCGACGGCCCCGAAGAAGACGGAGAAGAAGGAGCGAGAGCTTCCGTACATAGTGCTCGCTGACTTCCAGACGTGGGGTAACGCGATGCGTGACCACATAGGCTCCGAGGGTCCAGGCTTCCTGGCCGACGAGTGGATCGACGTTAAGAGTCGATACGCATGTTTGAAGGCCATCTCGAAGATCCTCTACACATTCACCCTGCTCTTCGGACCAGGGGCATACAGGCGCGTCAAGGGCTTCGCTGTGATAGCGAAGCTGTGGGAGAAGAAGGGCCGCGCAACTTGGGACGCGTTCAATAGCTCGGACCCATTGCGTCAGCGCGGCGCCCACCGCAAGGTATTCAAACTATTCGACAAGGAGGTCGCAGAGGGCCGCAAGCGATGGCCAAGAGTAAAAGAACCAGGGGAGCTAAAACTGGCTCCGTCGCCGGGGCGAGCGTTGAAGAGCTTGAATTCGTAAAACGAGCCAAGCGCAACGACTCGATCACTGCCGAACGCTGGCAATGGCGATCCAAGTGCAACAGGTACTTGGTACAGAAAGCCGTCTCCCTCTACGAACGTGAGAATGGGAGACGGAAGGTCCGCTGGTACGCAATCCGAATCGAGGAGAACGGCCAGCAGGAGATTCTCTCCTCGTCTACCAGGACGAAGGACGGTACAATACGAGTGTGTCAGAAACATGCGGAGGAACAACAATGACGCAGCGCAGCCGAGTCATCGAGCTCGGTGAGAATGCTGAGACTGTCACTCCTGTCACGCCGGGCGAGATGCTGGTCACCATCTACAAGGACCAGTGGACTGCCATGGTGGACATGGAGCTCCGTGCAAGTTATGTCATCCTCAAACCAACGCGGATGCGATCTCCCAAAACAAGGGAGGAGGCTGTGGAGGTCGCTCGCGAGATTTTAGATGCGATCGGCTTCCACGGCATTGTCCGCTGGCAATTTGGACGCAAAGGAGTTATCCGAGATGACCCAACCTGAGCATCAGGGTAGCGACTTCCAGTTCGAGTATCGCTGGGTGCCCAACAATTATAGTGCGCGAGTGCAGCGATCGGCAGTGCTGTACCCGCTGTTGGGTATGGCACGATCGGTCGAACAGATCACCAGTGCGACCAGCAACCTCGTGAAGTGTTGGCGTGCTCGTGTCACGCAGCTCTCATACAGCGGTTGGGACGCGAACTGGGGTCCGAAGGGGCTCGCCTACGCGAGAAACTGCGTGCCCACGTTCGTCAAGGCACTCCCATCGTCGCGACCATGCCGCATGAACAGGCTGTGCCCGTTCTGTTATGCAAGGTGGGTAGGTGACATCTGGAACCGTATAGACCAGGCGTTCCCTAACGTCCGCCGCGATGGTGGTGGCAACATCACGATCAACCGCCAGGCCATGAGCCAGCCGGTTGAGGGAGACATACCGGAGACAACCACGCCGGAGACGCACCACCGAGGCCGTCCACTTCGGGCGATCCAACTACACGAAGGAGCTGACCAGCCGATTGGTTTCCCGTTCCACTTGATCGAGCAACGTAAGAATGTCACGTATCCTTACGACGAGTGCGGCCCTGGATCGCCGGAGCTGCTCCGCAAGATTGTAATGGACGGCAACCAGTTTCGTGCGTACTGGGTCAAGATGCACAAGATGGAAGGTGCATTCTGCTCGAACTTCGTAGCACCCGGGAAGAAAGGCTGGGAGCTGCAATTTCGAGGGCTCTACAAGGTCAGGCCGGATTTCGAGTTCGTCGCAGCTACAGGCGGTAAGGTCGAGCGGCACGAGCAGCCGACGCGACGCATCATTGCCTCGGCAGTGTCCAGGACTTGCCGATACCCCCGAGCATTCATGTTCGGTGACGTTGCCCAGATGGCCATGCTCCTAACGTCCCAACAGGGGCGGCGTGTGCGGCTGACGGCAACATACGGTGACTTCCGTAAATCAAAACTGAGGGATCTGCAAAATGAGCAGTGAAGCACCAACCGAGGTGGTTCAACCGAAAGTCGAGCTCGTACTGCAATCGCAGTGCGTATCTCAGACGTACTTCGCACTGGATGAAGCAGTGGCGAACTTGGAGGAGCTGGTCACGGAGCACTCCGCTACAGCGATCGCCGACCTGGATCAGATGGGTGGGATCCCGCAAGCGGTTCGGGCCGTCAACAGAGCCATGGTCCTGCTCGACATGCTCGGGGCAGGGCTTGCAAAACAGGAGGGCCGACTATGGCCTCACGGTACAGTGATTTCCGGTGGGAACGACTCCAAGTAAGGCAGTTGAGCCGCCGCAAAGGCGACCGTACGACCGTGGATGACATCACACCGGCACCGCCCCAGCCACTACCGATGGTCGGTAAGGCTGTCGGAACTGAGATGGCTGACTTGGCGTTCGCGATCTCGTCGGCCTTCAAGCGACGTGCCCCGGTGATCTTGTTCATCGGCGGCCACGCAGTCAAGGCCGGGATGAACGAGACCATCAATATGCTGATCCAAGAACGGATCGTTACCCACGTTGCGTGCAACGGCGCAGCCCTGCTCCACGACTGGGAGCTTGCCTACCACGGAAGCACCAGCGAGCATGTGCCCGACGCCATGGAGAGGGGCGAGTTCGGGATGTGGGACTACAGAGAACTCCACGATACCATCACCCAGGCATACGCAATGCAATGCGGCCTCGGTGAGCGGATTGGGCACCGCATGGTTGACCCGACTCTTCACGACGACGAGTATCCGTACTGGGTGACTAGCATCTTCCACACGGGTGCAGAGTTTCGGTGCCCCGTCACGGTGCATCCGCTTCTCGGCGGCGATGTCTTCCAGATGCGGATGAGCGCCGAGCTTATGGGCCAGTTCGCCGAGGTTTGCCACAAGGACTGGATGATATTCACAGACTCCGTTCAACGTATGACCTACATGGGCGGTGTCTTTCTCAATATCGGTTCCGCTGTCACCGGGCCGGAGGTCTTCCTGAAGAGCCTCTCGATGGTGCGCAACGCGAACCCAGACAAGGCCCTGTTGCCGTTCACGACAGGTGTGATCGACATGCAACCGCTTCCCGACAACTGGCGGGAGGTCGAGCTTGACGAACAGGATCCCGTGTACTACAACAGGTTCCTCAAGACCATCCTCCGCCGCACGGTCGCAGGCGGAAAAAGCTACTACGTGCAGGGCGACCTTCGACAGGCGCTTCCTGCGTTACTCCAACAGATTAGGATCCATAGGAATGACGATGACCGAGACCCCCGTTCCTCCGGCTGAAGGCCAGCAGCAACTGCCAGGCGTCGTGGAGGAACCCACCCCCGTATTGACGTTGGTACGTGACTTTACCGAGAAGGAAGGTTGCGACTCCTACTCAACGGACTCCAAGAAGATCGACTTGATGCTTCTCTGGATCTGGCTTCGCCAGTTTACCGAAGGACTCACCTTCGAGACGTTCTTGGAGAAGTTCGCCCGCGTGGCGGACTTCAATGCCGAGAACCGCAAGCATCCCGAGGATGCGCTGAAGTTCCATTGCCCACGAGCCGCCAAGGTGGCCGAGAAGCTCGGCAAGCCACAATGGAACGCGAAGGAATGCGTTGGCATTCTCTCGCTCTACGTTGATCTGTGCCGCCTGGCGGATGCCGAAGGGCTCCAGCCTGGCGAGTACGCCGATCTGGACGCGTACCTGGAGATGGACGGCCCTGCCGTGAAGAGCGGCGAGGTGAAGCTCCCCGAGACGCCGAAGAAAGGTCGTAAGGCCAAGCCGAAAGCAGGCGATCCGGCACCCGCCGACCCCGACACGGGTCTTGTGCCGACCAACAACCCCATACGACCTACCGGCCCGGGGCAGCGTATCGTGTACTCGATGGAGTCCGAGGGTGGCCGCCAGATCCGTGGCCAGTCCGAGAACGTCTTCGAGGATGGTGGTCGCTGGTACGTCACGTTCATCGCTGACACGGGCGAGCGATGGGAAGCTGTCAACCAGGAGCACTGCACGCTCCTCGACGAGCCTCCGCCGCCGGTGCGTGAGGATGTTGTGGAGACCAAGACGCTTTGGATCCCCAAGGCGACTGCTCCGCAAGTCACGCAGGCCCTCGCACTGACCGGGCCGATGGGTAATGTCCAGATCGGGCAGCTCATCTACCCGTTCACGACGGAGTTCGACGGCGGCGTGTCGGCGGACATCAACGTGGTGAACGGCGAGACCGGCCCGTTCGTGGAAGCCCAGCTCTACAAGACGTCCGATGAGACGGTGCTCGACGAGCTCGATCCGAGAAATCAGATCGTCGGCGAGTATCGGTTCACCACGGACCAAGGTGTGTTCTTACTGGAAGTCAAAGCCAAGGGTTAATCATGTCGAGGCCGCGAGTGCTCGTGGTCGGCGACGTGATGCTCGACGGGTGGCTACACGGGCAAATGACCCGTGTGTCACCCGAGGCGGCGACGCCGGTCATCCGAAATACCAGCACCACCTACACCGCCGGTGGCGCAGCCCATGTGGCTGTCAGCCTGGCCAAGTTGGGGTGCGATCCATATCTGGTCGGCATCACCGGCGTTGACGGATACCGCCAGACGCTTCTTGACATCCTGTCGCAGAACGGGGTCAACGCAAATCTGCGGCAAGTCTGCGAGGTCAGTACGATCACGAAGTTCCGCGTCCTCTCTGACGCCCGACAAGTGCTCCGTATTGACACTGAAGAGCCTCCGCGAGAGTACCTCGACGAACACCGTGCCGATGTGCAGCAGTGTATCGAGGTGCTCTTCAAGACAGGCTTCGGCTACGACGACATGCCCAAGGTCGAGGCGATCGTGATCGCCGACTACGGCAAGGGCGTGTTCAGTGCCTTGCTTGCGGACTGGCTGGTGGGTATCGGGAGACACGCACAGATCCCGGTGTTCGTCGATACCAAGCCAGGCCACGAGTGCTGGTTCCGCCATGCTACCGTGCTGAAGCCGAACTTCGGCGAGGCGAAGAAGATGTGCGACAACAACGTCAGCCCAGTGTTCGAGCTGGGTGACGAAGAGGACCAGACGCAGACGATGTGCGAATGGCTCCATAAACAATATGGTTACGGCGTCGTCGTCATCACTCGTGGTGGCAAGGGGGCGTCGTGCTTCAACGGGACCGACTTCTTCACGTCGTCGGTGGCACCCGTGGAAGTCTACGACGTCGCCGGGGCAGGCGACACGTTCATGGCCACGATGGTCGACAGCTACCTCCGTGGGGAGGATCTGCCAGGTGCCGTGCTGCGAGCCAACACGGCGGCCAGTGTGGCAGTAAGTCACCACGGAACCTACGCCATCGACCGCTGGGAGCTGCACGAGGCCACGATCGAGCGACACGGCCCGAAGGGCAAGATCATGTATCTGCCCAACGTGCTGGACTGGCTCGATTGGAAGCGCTCCCACGGCAAACGCGTCGTTGTCACCAACGGATGTTACCGCTTACTCCACCACGGCCATCTAAGCACGTTTGAGTGGGCTAAGCACCAGGGTGACGTCCTAGTGGTGGCGATGAATTCCGATGATGCGGTCGAGCAGCTCAAGGGAAGGCGTCCCGTCATCCCGTGGGCTGACCGAGCGCTGATGATAGCGCAGCAGCCGTGCGTGGATGCTGTAATTAACTTCGACGACACGAACGTCGAGCGGACAATTCGGGCAATCAAACCAGACGTTCTGGTGAAGGGCGCCCAGTACCAAGAGGAGAAAGTGCCAGGGGCAGACTACGTCGCCGGGTATGGCGGCAGTGTTCGGTTCGCTCCCATGGTAGAAGGAATTTCTTCAACGATCCTTGAACAGTCGCTTGACAAGAGTGGCTGATTTGATACTATCAAGCCAACGGGGTGCCGCCCCGTCCATTTCTGATCCGGGAACGGCCCCGCCCTAGTGGCGGGGTCTTCTTTTATGAACAGATACGCGATCTTCACAATGGCGAAGAACGACGACCCGTTCCTTGAGGTCTGGTTGTCGTACTATAGCGCCGCCGCACCCGATGCGGATCTCTACGTGCTCGACCACGAGTCAGAGGGCGATCACGGGAAGAATCTCACGCAACTCCAGAAGATGTACCCGTTCCACTACATACGGGTCCATGAGCCCACCAGTTTCAACTCGGTGTGGATGGTCAACGTCGTGAGGAGCTTCCAGACATTCTTGTTGCAGAGCTATGACATCGCGGCTTTCTCCGGGGTTGATGAGATCATAGCCCCGCACTGGGATCTGTCGATGACGTTGCAGGAGTGGCTTGCCTACTTCTTCAACCGTGACGACTTGCAGACCCGGTGTACGGGCTTCGAGGTCGTCCACGATGTCGAGAGCGAATCACCTATCGTCTGGGACCAGGAGATCCTGTTGCAGCGATCGCACTGGTACCAGTGCAAACGATACTCCAAGCCGATGGTCGCAAAGATCACGACATGGTGGGGTCCAGGCTTCTACAACGCAAGCAACGTGCCCGGCAAGCCGGACTCCGACGTTATCCTGATCCACTTGCACAAGGTCGACTTCGAGCTGTGTCGATTACGCCACCAGGAACGCAACGCTCGTGAGTGGCATGCCCCCGCGCGTATCAAGGGGGTGTATCGCCACAACATGCTCGACGATCCCGACAAGCTGTCGCGGTGGATCCTCTCTAACGCCGACAATACGAGCGAGTACGCGAAGCTCGAACATATCCCGTCAAAGATAAGGACGCTGATCTGATGTTCGAGGTGCAGACTGTAGTGGCCCTACACGCGTCGCGTGGAGCTTATCCGGTACAGGATCTGCTTCGCGCGATGCAGTGGGGTTTCCGCGAGCCGTGGCACGCGGTCGTCATCAACACCAGCGGCAGCGAATTGCTGCTGGAGTCCAACCGATGCACGATACTAACACCCGACCTCGGCGAACAGAAGATCGCACCAGGCTTCCTCCGAGGGATAGGGATCAAGTGGGCGCTTGACGAGAGTGTGCAGGCGAAACAGTTCATGCTGCTGGACGACGCGTGTATGATCCTTCAGCCTGGCCTGGATCAGTGGTCCTACGAGCACCTCTCCAAGACTCACGTCGGGATCATGGGTGTCGTCGAGCGCTACCATCGCAGCGATGCCTATGCTCGCTGCACGCCGATCTTTGATTGGTGGAATCTGCCACATGGCGAATTCGAGCCTGACGGGCGGACATTGATGGACCCGGCGATCTTCTTGTCAGCGGAGGCTGCGATGACGTTGTATCAACGCAACCTCCTCGTTCCTGACAAGTGCGACCAGTGGCCACTCGGGCATGGCGTCTACATGTCTTGGGTGAGCCAGATGCTCGGCCTTTACCAAGTTGGCTGGGGCCACACTGACAAGCCTATGCCGCCGCTCTACGTTCACGAGCACGGTAACATCAGATGTCAGCCAGGCCCGCACATACTGTCGCCGAGCTTCATGCTGTACTACTCCGCCCGTCACGCGACGGGATACTCCGAAGAAGATTTGCGTGAAGCGTTCAAACGTACGCGTGGAGAGCAAGCTAAGGAGACGATGCCGATGCGTCCGGTTGTGTCACCGGAGCAGCGGGGTCCGACTGCGCTTGGCTAGCTTTGCGATGAATGGCATCGTAGACCTCCTGTCGATGCACAGGCAGCTCCTTCGGGGCCTCAACACCCAAGCGAACCTTGTCGCCCCGAATCTCCACGATAACGAGTGTGACCTTTTCGGCTCCTTCGCCGATGACGATCTTCTCGTTCTTCTTCCTACTAAGGACTAACATATCGACCTCCAATCCATGGATGAATGGTGTTACAATTATTCTACGGTAAGACCCGCTTTTCAGAAAGATCAACATGGGCGAATCGTTTGATCACCTGTATCAAGCAACGATGGACCGGGAGCACCCTCTACTGTGGGAGGTGCAGCGGTTGGCGGAGGACGGCGTGTGTGACGACATGCTGGCGACCGTCCGCCTGGCCAAGCTGCTCCAGCAGGCCGGGATCGACTACGCGGAGACGGTGCATGACCTCGCGATTCGCAACAGAATGCGGATCAGGCCGATGCCGCCGTGTCCCGGCTGCGGGTACCCCGATTGTCCCGGAGCCTTGTTCGTATACAATCAGCCGGTGAGTGCCGGTCTCAGTTCGTTCGTATCGTCCCTATTCGGCAAATAGGGCGGTAATTAGAAACCAAACAGGAACATGTCAGACGACTACACCCCCTATCTGGCTTTCGCCGCCGACTTGCATCTGCAACCCGGGGCATGGGCCAGCCACCCGCACATACAGGGTGATTCGTACAACGCGCTGCGGCAGATCGTATCGTTCTGCGTCGCACGCGACTGCCCCCTGATCCTGGGGGGAGATATTTTCGACAAGCGCCGCCCCGACCCGCACAGCGTCGGCGTGTTCATCACGGAGATGAACCGGATGCGCCAGGCTAACCTGGCGGTGCTGTACGTCTCGGGCGACCACGACTATTCGGTCGACACGCCCTGGCCCGACGCGGCCTCCGTGAACGCGAGCCACCTCCACAAGGACGTCGCCGAGTGGAGCAAGCTCGGTAGGATCTACGGGCTCGACTGGACGCCCAAGGACCGTCTCCACGAAGCACTGGCAGAGATTCCGCCAGACTGCAACGTCCTGGTGACCCACCAGTCATGGGACGAGCTGCAAGGCATCGGCAACGTCGAGGGTTGGATCGCTACCCTTCCTCGGCATGTGACGACGCTGTTGACGGGCGACTACCACGTCCACCTCCAGCGTAAAATCAAAGCCGACGCCGGGCAGGAGGTCCGGGTCTACTCGCCAGGCTCAACGTGCATGCAGGCGATCGATGAGAACCCGGACAAGCACTTCTGGGTCTACTCAGCATCGGACGAGCGCGACGACGGTGTCTGGACGTCAGTACCTATCGCCGGGCGTCAGGCATTCTTCTACGAGCTGCACGACGAGGAGACGTTCAACCAGTGGGCTGCGAACAAGATCGACTTTAGCGTGTGCTTCCATGACATATTGCCATCGGAGCTGCACAAACCGATCGTGCGAGTCACCTACCCCGACAACATCCCCGATGCGGTTGCTCGCATCGAGGCGGCGGTGGAGGACGCACACCTGTTCCTCAACCCGCAGCACGTCTACGTGGAGCAGTGCGTCGAGATTGCCGAGGCACCCGAGGGTGCGTTCGACACGCTCGAAGGCGCAGTACAACAGCTTGGTGACGACGACGATGTCGTCAATGGCGTTCATCGCTTACTCAACAGCGCGAACCCCACCAAAGAAATCGAACTGATGATGCAGGAGTTTCTGCATGCCGCTCAGCAAGAGGGAGCAGTACATCAAGGCGATGATGCGCCTGTGGGAGAGCCCACTGGAGCACCCGACGCGACGTAACATCGCCGCTGTCGCCCCGCATCTGCCAATGGCACTCGTGGACCAGATGCTGCACACAGCCCTGAAGACCCGCGTGAACTTCATCGGCCCGCCGGTGATGGTTCACGGTGCGCTGCACGTCTTCGAGCTCGACGGTATCTGGGAGAACGGCGTCGTCAGATGTATCGCTCTCCGGTACCTTCATGCAATACGTCGTAGTGTTTCTTACCAGGACTCGTTTGTAATGCGAGAGCTGGCAACTGAGCATCCCGCCTACGAGCATCAGGAGGAGGCGGAAACCTACGCGTGTATGGAGTGGCCCGAGAGTCTGTGCTGGGACAGGGCGAAGTCCGTTATGGCCGGGCATGTCATCATGCCGACCGACACCGAGCTACGCACGCCAGCTACTTTCATTGCCTGGCTGAACTGCGAGTTCCCAGAGGTGCTCTACAGCGGTTTCGAGCCGCCAGGCGAACTCATCAACGACGCCCTCATGGCATACGCCTGGTTCGGTCCCGCTGCCAGTGAGATGCTCGGCGGGCACGCATCGCAGGCTGCCTACTACTGTGGCATCTGCGGCGGCGGCCTCGGCCAATTAAAGTGCGAGGCGTGTGGCACGACCTACACGGCGGCGAGGATGCGACCGCCATGGTCCTGTGCAATGCCTCGTGCAGTCCAGACACCCAGCTTCCTGAACATGGATCGGGTAATAGGCTGGTTGCACGATTACGACGTGTGGCTCAAGGAACGTCAGCTCGAACAAGGGCGGACGTCCAAGACAGTCCACAAAACAAGAAGAATCATCGAGCTTTAGGAGAACTGATGCGAGCAGAGCGAATCATACTCCGCAACTTCTGTCAGCACCAGTTCCGAGAGATCGTCTTCGGTCCCGGCATGACGGCCATCGTTGGCCCGATCGGGTCGGGGAAGTCAAACATCCTCGGAGCTATGAAATACGCCTTGACTGGGAAGCATCCCAACAAGGGTACGAAGGAGGACAACATCTGCCAATGGATTGGCCCAACCGAGACGTCTGGAGTCGACTTCACGTTCTCGCATGCCGGGACACGGGCGACCGTGAAGCGGCACCTCCTTCCTACGACGGCACAGACTACGTTGTCGATCGACGGCGTTACGCAGCCGATACGCGGCGACACGAAGGTCAACGAGAAGATCATGGAGATCCTGGGCATCGACGCCGAGATCCTCAACGATGTTGCCATCGTCGACCAAGGCGACATCTTCGGCTTTATGGACAAGACACCCGCCAAGCGATCGGCGGCGTTCGCGAAGCTGTTCCGTACTGACGTCGCCGAAGAGGTGTGGCAGGCACTCGGCAAGCACGTCGGTGGCCTGTCCATCCCGACCGTGGCTGTCGACGTCGACAGCGTCGAGCGGGCACTGGGCGAGGAGCGTACACAGCTTGAGCAGGCGCAGACTGCACTTGCTGGGCGGTCCACGCAGAACATCCTGGCGAGGCTTACCAAGGCTCGCGAGATCAAGGAGGTGGCACGGCGACGTGACACGCTCTTGACTACCATCTCGCAGTGCCAGGCGAGGATCGCGGAGCTGGAGACCGGCAACGAGAAGCTACGCAAGGCGCTGGAAGATACGCAGACCAACATCAAGACGTTGGAAGACGCTGCCGCCGGGAGCAAGGACGCAGCCAAGGAAGCATCGGCGTCGCTGGTGTTGCTCGATCGGTACACGCGAGACCAACAGGTGCTCGAAGGTTACCGAGAGGACATCGCCCGATACGACAAGGAGCTTGCCGCCCTTACCGAGCCAACAGAGCCGGAGGGTTACAGCAACTTGAACCTGTCGCAGGATCTCCAGCTTGCCTACGACGCCTGGCGAGAGAAGCAACTCTTCGTCGACTCGTTCGACCCGAAGAAGAACCTCGTCGAGTGTCCGATGTGTCATACGCCAACACGCAACTTGGCGTCGGGGCTGGAAGCGGCCAGGCTGGCGTTGCCTGATCTCAAGTCCAAGCACGAAGCGATCAAGGCCCAGAAGAATGCCAACGAAGCCCACGACAGGGAGCTCTACCAGTGGCAGCGAGAGGTCATGCGACTCAATGATCTGAAGAAGGTTGTCGAGGATCAGATGGCCAAGCTGCTGACGGATCCGCCGCCAGCCGAGTCCGAGGACGAGCTCCGGGCAACCGTGAAGCAGCACGACGACTATGTCGCGGCCATTCCGCACTACACGAAGCTGGAAGGCGAACAGAGCGGCATGCTCTCCAAGATGGAGGGTGAGCTGACGTGGCAGCGGGACGCCCTGGAGAATGCCCAGACGGATCTGGCGGCCATACCGGCGGACACGCTGCCGAGTGCTGCCGAGGACGACGAGCTGGCGCTAACCAACGAGTTCAACACCGTGCAACGGCTTGAGCACGAGACGATGCAGATCAGTGCCAGCATCCTACGCCAGGAAGCGTTCCTGGAGACGACACGCGAGGCCCAGCAGGAAGCACGCAGCCTCCGGGGTTGGACCAACAAGGTCGTGGCAATGCGGGATCTGCTGCACCGGGATGCAGCACCACGGTTCGTCGCCCAGCGCAACCTCATGCGTACCGAGGCGGGCGTGAACGAGAACCTCGGTCGATTTGATAGCAATTTCCGCGTATCTGCCGACCAGGGGCTGACGTTTCGAGCTAATTTCACCGATGGGCGGGACCAGCCAGCCGACAGATTGTCCTTCGGGCAGAAAGTTGTGCTTGCGTTATCCTTCCGCCTGGCGGTAAACTTCATGTACGGCGATTTGGGGTTCCTCGCTTTGGATGAGCCCACAGCCTATATGGATACCGCGACGCTCGAAAACTTCAGTGAAGTCCTTACGCCACTGCGAGCGTACACGGCATCGCGAGGGTTCCAATGCCTGATCATTACACATGAGACGGCGCTGGCTCACATGTTCGACGCAGTGGAATCGCTATGAGTAACAGACTGGTTGCAACCGATGCGGCGGCCCTCAAAGTCCACCTGGACGCAGAGGGTATCGTCTGGTTCGCAGACGGGATGCGGGTGACTGTATCCTCTGGCATGCTCGTGCCGGAGTTCGTGCAGAGCATCCGCGACCGTCGCCAGCCGTTGATCCGTACGATCGGTGTCGGAGCGAATGCTCCGTTGATCACCGGGCTCTTCCCGCTGACGAAGGAAGGAGCCCGGATCGAGGTAGCGAGCCCGTTGATTTGTCCAACGTCTCGCGACAGGACCGACCCGCATGAAGCCCTGTGGCGGATGCGGGACGTCAAGTTGCCAGCGAGCCTCGGTGGCTGGCATGTGGTCACGAACCTCGACTACATCTCCTACTCGTTAGTCTGGGAGGTTGCGCGCTGCTGGGACGGCAACATCAGCGAGCACGCCAAGATGATCTTGGAGAACCATCCGGCTTACCCTTACTTGTCGTTCATCACCACGCTGTCGCCGAGGTACACGGCGTTGGTGCTGAGCTTGATTGTGGATCCTCGTTGGTACATCGACCCCAAACACCCAGATCGGGTGTCGAAGCTCCAAGCATACCTCGGCCTGATGCCGAAGGTGATTCGCAAGGTGACTGCCGGTGATCTACGAAGCTCGACGGCCTTCCGCTGCCATACCGTGGTGCGGGCTTGGGCCAGGCGATCGAACATCAGCGACGCGGAGCGAGAGCTGCCGGGGTCGTTTCTTTGGCGGATCGCTGAATCACACAGGTCACCGGAGCGTGGTTTACTTGCCGCGAGCCAAAAGTTCGTAATTTTTCTCAGGCATTGCTGGCTGCAAGCTCTGGTTGCGCGCACTAGATATAGTGGTGCGGAGCCCTTGTTTGCCCCAGATATGCTATTCAGATCGACAGGTGAAATACGGGCGTTCAAGAAACACGTCTTCCTCGTCGAATCGGGTTTGACAGAGTAGGCACCCGGCAGTAAGATGCCGGTTGCCGCTTGTAATTTGAAAGGATTTCAAATGCAGGAGGTCCAGATACGACTGCGATTCAATCGCGAGTGTTTGGGTGCGGCAAAACGCAGAACAAACTCGGATCAAATCATCTACGGTTTCCTTCGCGACTCGAATAGGCGCGTGATGTTCCTGCCTACGTGGTGGGGGTCTCTCATGCACTATGCCGCCAAGGTTGTCAACTGTGCTCACAAGCTCGTGGGTCAGGTGAATTGGGATCCCGTTATCGATGCTCCTCCGCACAAAACATTTCGACGGACGTTGAATCGCGGCGCACGATACGCGTTGCATGAAGCATTCCTCCCTGGCACCGTCGTCGGCGTCAAGGCCGTATTACCCGATGGACTGAATGTTGAAGAGTTCCAAGAACTACTGGAGGTCGCCGGAACCTACCGAGGCATATCCCACTACCAACCGCAGGACGATCGCTACGGCACGTTTGAGGTAGTATCGATCACGCCGACAATAAGACGTCGAGCCAAACCAAGAACTGACCAGGAGCCCGCAAAGGAAGTGGGTTCCTGACGGAGCCCAGAATGCAGATACTAATCCGAAGGAACGGAACCCTTATTGATCTGTCGCCTGACGGTCATAGTCCGCTTCCAGAGTCCATCTGCGACATGCTCCTGCCCCACATGCGATACGACCATGTGCAGATTCTTCGAGGGCAGGACAGCTACGACCACGCGACTGGTGAGTTCGATAACGTCAAGATCACGCCCACCAATCTCTACCGCTGGGATTCTCACGGCAAGCTCGTGACCGGCTACGGCTACATCCCCAAGATCATGCGGGTGCTCCATGCCGCCGGGCACAGTGTCCAGTACATCGACGTGAGCCCCGCCAGGCCGCGACCCAACTGCTACGTTCCCGACTGGGATCTCGTGCATCAACACATCGAGTTCCGTCCACGGCAAGAGGAGTGTCTGCGTGCGATCAACGGTGCCTGGGGCGGCGTGATCAACGCCACCATGGGCTTCGGCAAGACGGAACTCCTCAGAGCGTTGTGCTGGCTCTACCCCCACGCCCGTATCGCCATCGTGGTCAAGCCCAAGGACGTCGCAGCCCGCATCGTCCGACAACTCACCCAGGACTTCCCTGGTGTCGGTCAGGTCGGCGGCGGCCAACGCTACCACGGCGAACGCATCACCGTGTTCACCGGCGGCAGCACCAAGCACAGCGACGGCGACTACGACTTCCTCTTCTGCGATGAGGTACACCAGCTCATGGCGAAGAAGATGTCCGAGGATCTCGGCTCCGCGTTCCGACAGACGCGGAACTACGGATTTACCGGTACGCCGGAAGGTCGCCTCGACAAGGCCCATGCGAAGCTGGAGATGTTCTTCGGCCCACAAATCTTCTACTTGCCTTACCCCGAGGCGGTAGAGCTTGGCCTCGTCGTGCCGATCAACGTGCGATGGATCAAGATGGAGCTGCCCGTCGACCCCGCTTCGGGCAAGACGGCCACGTCCCGCGATCGCTGGGGCGTGTGGCGACACAATGCCCGCCATGCTGCCTTCGCCGCCGACGTGCGTGCGAACTACACCAACAACGAGCAGATCCTCATGGCCGTTGCCACCGTGGACCACGCCATACACCTGTGGCGTCACCTCCCGGACTTCGAGCTCTGCTACTCCAACGTGGAGGAGAAGAACTTCGACAGGTACAAGGCGACGGGTATGATCCCGCACTCGTTCGAGCCTATGACGCAAAGCCGCCGCGATGCGATGCGGAATGCGTTCGAGGCCGGACAGCTCCGCCGGGTCATCGCCACCGACATCTGGTCGACGGGCGTTGACTTCCAGGAGCTCCAGGTGCTATACCGATGCGACGCTCGTGAGTCCGAGATCCTGGACGCTCAGTGGCCTGGCCGCGTTAGCCGTCTGTTCGACGGTAAGGAATGCAGCGAGGTCGTCGACGCCCTGGATTTCTGGAACTCCACATACGAACGAAAGTCACGCACCCGCCGCCGACATTACAGGTCGCACGGCTGGGGCGAGACTGGTTGGCCCATGCCGAGGAGGCATAAGAGTGCCAAATAGACGACGCAGAGTCATCGAGATCGACGACGCACCGACGCCGGAGCCTGAACGGGCAGCGGACGCCGACGTGCAACGTATTGACAAGCTCGCGGAGTTGATCCGCGAGCTTTTCTGCTCGATGGTTCGCGATTTCACCACCAGTGCAGATTACGGCAAGGAGAAGATGCCGAACTGGGACGGCGGTAAGGACAGGTGGGGTAAGAACCACCGCCCTGTTTGGCCTCGGCTTGCGAAGCACATCTTGAGATTGCAAGCAGACCCGATGGCCTACCTCAAGGCACAGTTCAACTACGCGACGCCAGGTAGATCACCTGCGCCGAACACGTTGATGAGCGACCGTGCCGTTGCCCGGTATCACAACTACATTGCCGATGCCAAGGAGCTTCTCGCGCGTGATCTTCGCTTTGACGTCAAGTCGGTGAAGACGCGGGCCAAGCTGCTGGAGCACGGCCTTAATTGGGACTTCGCGAAAGCGATGCGGGACGCGTTGCAGACGCACGGTAGCGTCTACGCGTCCGCGTTGGCCCGTTATTGCATGGCTGTGGAATACGAGTTCGAGGATCTCGCCCAAGTCTTCTACGACGAGGCGTTGATCCAGTACCTATTCCAAAAGCAATTCTACGACGCCGCTTGGGCGGGTTGTATCCCATCCCAACTCCGGGACCACGCTGCTGCGTTGCTGGAGAAGATGGGAATTACTTCTAGTTAGGAAAGGATCGAAATGGCTGAACGGATGGACGCGACGGATACCGTCATGTTGGCGCAACAGGCGCGTGGCACCGCCAAGAGCGTCGACTCGGAGCTGCTGGACACGTTATTCATTGGCTTGCTCCGTAGCCCGACGCTGTTCGACGACGCGCGCCGGTTCATCAAGACGAACCAGTTCACGCCGGAGGAATTGCACTACGGGCATTTATGGAGGATGCTCTGCGATCTTCGTGAACAGTACGATAGATTCTCTGGGTCCATGGTCTTGACCCACGTCAAGCGAGAGTTGAGTCACAACCCTGGCTTGATACACCCGGCGATGCAGCAGAAGTTGTTGCACCTCGGAGACCATGGTTTGATCTTTGCGGCCTTCAGTGCGAAGCCGGAAGAGATCGATACGACGTACTGCCGCCAGTTGATGCGTGAGTTCCTCATGGAGCGCACCGTCTACTCGCCGCTGCGTCAGATGATGGCCCCCATCGACAACGGCTTGTTCGTTGAAGGGGTCGATGACTTCCTGCTCCAGACGCTCGGTCAGCGGGACAGGATCATGTCGATCGACGAGTTGCCAACCGAAGATCCCATGCCGCCCGTGGGCGGAACGATCGAGCAACCCGCACCGCCGTTCCCAACTGGACTGGGTTTCATCGACGACGCGATCGGAGGCGTCAGTGCCGGATGTGTGTACGGACTCCTCGGCGTCACCGGCGCTGGTAAGACCACGCTGGGTTTCCACCTGGCGACGTCGATGGCACAGAACGAGTACGTCGACGCGCTTGAAGAAGGGCGACAGCCAGGCTTGGTGGCCTACCTCTCCTACGAGGAAAGCGCCGCCAGGCTGCGACCGCGACTTTGGTCCGCTGCCTGTCAGATCCCGAGGGACTCGCTGGCTGCCATGTCGCAGCCCGATGCAGAGCTGGCCAGGGAGGTCAACCCGAACGGGTACGAGAAGCGTCTCAGCGGCGAGGGCACGCCCAAGTCGGAGTACGAGCGGTGGCAGATGGCACGACCGTGGTTGTCTGCGTGTACCCGCATCTTCGATATGTCCGGCTCAGGTAAACATCCCAACTCGGGTACCGGCTTCATCGACGAGATCGTCGCCGTGCTCGAAGGCTGGTCAATGCGTAACAAGGATCAGCCGATCGCGGTGCCGATCATCGACTACGCCGGGCTGTGCTGTAAGCGGTACATGCGGTCGCACAACCTGGATGACTCGCGACTGCGTGGTTTCCTCTCCAGCTTCGGTGACGAGTGTCGTCACAAGATCGCGGAACGGTTTGGCTGCCCCGTCTGGGTGCTCCACCAGATTGCTCCGTCTGAAGCGCAGAAGAACCCCACCACGCCGTTGCACCATAGCCAGGCTGCCGAGTCTCGGGCGTTTGCCGAGAACATGGTGGCCTGCGGCTGTATTGGTGTGCCCGATGCGGACACGGGCAATCGACGGCTCAACTGGTCCAAGCTGCGAGACAAGAAGGCGGAGGGCCAGCCGCCATTCATCCTGCAAGTCCACGAAGACTACGCGAGGATGATCGACGTGACCAGTCGGTACGGTGTCGCCAACCGCAAGTTTGTCAGTGCCGAGATGGCGCGGCAACTGGAAGGCGTGGCCGACCCTGGTATGACAACGCCGTTACAGGCAAACCGAGTTGCACGAGAGATAGCGGGCGGTGCTTCATAATGCCTTTTGGAACGACTGCTTCACAGGAATACTACGGGGATCCAAACGACTTCCCCGATGTTCCGCCGATCTGTCAAACGCTCTACACGCGCTTGAAGGCCGTGGCCAGTGATGGTCAGGTCATCATCGCGAACCAGGGCGAGTACATGACGGGCTCCAACTTGCCGGACCCGATGAGGCCCGGCGCGTTGAAGTGGACGGTTGTGACGTGGGGTGAGACCTACCGCATCAACTGTCCGTACTGCGGTGATGACCGCCACCGGCTCTGGGTCAACTACATGTTTGGCCAGCGAGACCCGGCGGACCACACCCGCGTCGCCGACTTCTACGGGATCTGCTTCAACGATGACTGTCTCCAGGAGAGCGGGAATCGTGAGAGCCTGTTCCAGTCGATCTTCGGCGTCGACAATGCTGCGGCGCATCGACACGAGGCCCCAGCGCTGACTCCGCAAACGGCGGCCAAGACGTCAGCGAAGCTGATACCTCGGGACTTCCCTGGACCTCCAATCGGTCTGCGGGAGGTTCCAATCGAGCACCCGATGATGCAATACTTCTACGGCGAGCGTCGGTTCAACGAACAGACGATCGACGACTACGGGCTCGTGACCGTGAACACCGTTCACGATGTCAAACGACACCGCCTGGCCGTAGGCCGCATCCTTGCCCCGGTGATCCAACACGGAGTTCAGTACGGTTGGCAAGGGCGATACGTTGGGAAACCACCCAACAAGCATACTCCGAAGTATTTCACATGCCCGGACATGCCGAAGCGGTTTCTCCTCTACAACCATGACCGTGCGATGGACAAGCCGTTCGTGGTGGTCTTCGAGGGGATCACGGATGTCTGGAGGCTCGGGGACTGGTCGGTCTCCGTGCTCGGCAAGACGCTCTCGCCGCAGCAACGACTGCTACTTCAGACGACCTGGCCTGGCAAGCCGATCATCATCTGCTTCGACGCAGATGCCTGGGACAACAGTCGCCAGGCGATCGAGTTGCTGGTCAATGGCGTGAACCCAGTCGTCCGGGTGCGTATGCCGGATGAATGGGATCCTGCCGACTTTGACCGTGACCCACTACGACAGTGGATCGTGACGGAAGCCAGGGAGGCTGGATTACAGATTTCGTTTTAAGGAACCCGATATGCGAAGAGCGTACGGCGAACAACAAAGCTCGATGCGGCAGTCCACACGGGATCGCATCGCACAGATCGACGCGATCATGGAAGAGTATCGCGGCGACGGCTACGTCTTGACGTTGCGGCAGTTGTATTACCAACTCGTCGCTCGTGACATGGTTGAAAACAGCCAGCGGAGTTACAACAACGTGGGCAACATCGTCGACGTCGGTCGACGCCACGGCATGCTCCGATGGGACGGGATCGAGGATCGTACGAGGAACCTCGAATCCAACACCCACTGGCGAGACCCTGCCCACATCATCCGTGCCTGCGGCAGCTCGTACGAGATCAACAAGTGGCAGGGCCAGGAATACCTTCCTGAAATCTGGATCGAGAAAGAAGCGTTGGCGGGGGTGTTCCAGGGACCGTGCTCGACCCTGGACGTTAGCTTCTTCTCGTGTCGAGGGTACACGAGCCAGTCTGAGATGTGGCGCGCCGGTCAACGGATGCGGCGCTTCATCCGGGGTGGGCAGAAGCCGGTGATCCTTCACTTTGGCGACCATGACCCGTCCGGCCTGGACATGTCGAGAGACATCCGGGATCGTATGGCCATGTTCACCGAGCGGGATGTCCGGTACTTCAGCGAACCGCCGGAGGACTTCTCGGAGATCGACGATGACGAGAGTGGTATGATCGTCATCCGCGTGGCATTGAACATGCCGCAGATCGACGAGCTGAATCCGCCACCCAACCCCGCCAAAACCTCAGACTGCCGGTACGAGGCATACGCCGCCCAGTACGGTGAGCAGTCCTGGGAATTGGACGCGATCGATCCTGCCACGATGACGGGACTTATCAACCACCACGTCACGCGACTGCGTGATGACTCGCTATGGGAGGAGCGTGAGGATCAGGAGACGAGCGAGCGACGCCTGCTCGAACGTGTCTCTGAGAACTGGGAGAGCGTCGTCTACTACCTGGACGATCAACACCCGGACGTCGAGGACGACGATGACGACTACGAGGATCCCGACCTGTTCGACGATGTTGAGGACGAGGATGACGACGACGAAGACGAAGAATAGTTTCCACTTCAGCGTGGGAAACAGTAGCCACGGACACATCGGGTTTTGCGCCCGTGTGTTCGCGGATACTCCGCAGGAAGCTGCGGAGCTACTCAAGGAGGGTCTGCCCGAGTACGTGCCTCGCATCTGTAACGGCGAGGCGTTCGAGTACACCCATGTCTACTTCAATCCCGACGCTATCGACTGGCGAAAGGACATCGACGAGTACACCGACGAAGACGGCGAGGATTGTGCGTTCGATCCCGCCGACTGGGAGGGCTCTTGAACAAGTTCGCACAACACACACGAAGCACGGCATTCAGCTTGTCGCTGAGTGCCAATGCTATCGACGAGATCCTGTATCTCGATGCGTGCAAGCAGATTGCCGACCAGACCGATCGACCCGAGTACGGCATGCCGCTCGCCAAAGGGTTGCGTGCCTACCTCGAACGTCGAGGTCTGATCCAGGACTGCACAGAAGTCGGTTGCGCTGGTAACTCGATCCTCACCCCCGAGGGTCACCAGACTGCCGTACTACTACGGATGGCAGGATTTTCCAACTTCCTCGACGAGCAGATCGAGGAGCGTGTTTGGGAGTACCATGAGGCATACTCCAAGTACCAGAAAGACAAACAATGAGCACAGTCACCCCCGCATTAGGCGACCTGTTCCAGCTCGTGCGTAACGACGAGGCCGATCACACGGAGCTCAACCGTGAGTTCCCGTTCGTGCCTCTCAACGCACCGGGCATGCCGATACCCGGCCCGGACTTCGTCGCTGCGGCGGCGTCGCTGGGCGATAACCCTCCATACACGGCGGAGGGTAAGGGCAAGGACAAGTACGTGACTGGGTTCGGCAAGAACCTCCACTACTTGTACCGACGTGCCCTCTACGACGACTACTTCCAGCTCCCTGTGAAAGTCAAGGGACGCACGGAACCGGCCAGGTTTGTGCCAGGCCACCTCTACAGCGACGATACCTCTGACTTCAACGGCGGCCCTCGCAAGGCGAGTGTCATGGTGGTCGGGAAGCATCCTGGCCAGGAGGAAATCCTCCGCCGCCGCAACTTCGTCGGGCAGACCTCCGAGGAGCTGTTCAATGCCTTGCAAGCACTCGGAGTCGGCGAAGCGGATATTGGTGAGTGGTACTTCACGAACCTTGTGAAGTTCCCACAGCTAGACAAGCAGGGCGAGGGTCTACCCGCCGCCTGGATCAGCGACTGTCTGCCGTTGCTGCACCAGGAGCTGCGGATGGTCCGGCCCGACTACCTGTTGTGCCTCGGGAGCCACGCTTCCAAGGCGCTGCTGGGCAAGTGGGCTGCCGTGACCAACATGGTCGGGCGTGTCGAAGACCTCGTCATCCAAGTTGGCGAGCGAGATGCTCCGCAGATACACACCATCAAGGTCATGGCCGGGGTCCATCCCGCTGCCGTGTACCGGCGCACCGAGTTGTTCGAGCCGTTCAAGGACCAGCTCTCGCTGTTCCTCCAGCTCACTCGGGGCGACGACATCGGCGGCGTGGAGACCGACGTGGATCACCGCGTGATCTACCGGCACAACCAACTGAAGCGGATCGTCGACGAGATCCAAGCCGATCCAACTCGGTGGACGATCGCGGTTGACTGCGAGTGGCACGGTGACTACCCCACGGAGCCCGGGTCGTACTTGCGGTCGGTCCAGTTCAGCAGCCAACACGGCGAAGGCATGTGCGTCGTGCTCCGCCACCAGGGCGGACACCCGGCGTTCAAGCCGTCGATCGATCACGCCATCGTGGAATTGAAGCGGCTCCTCAAGGCCGACCCGAACACCGGGTATAAGCCCCGCGTCGGTGGCCATGCGTTCCGTGCTGACATGCCGTGGCTTCTCTACAACGGCATCGACGTGCGGGAAGAGTACACGATGCCGGAGGACGTCACGCAGGCCAGGCAGGGTGGCTTCGAGACCACGCTCCAATACCACTCCACCAACGAGGCGGCGAGCTTTAAGCTGTCTGACGTTACCGCCAGGCTGACAACGTGCCCTCGGTACGACAAGAAGCTCGACAAGTGGAAGGAGCAATACTGCAAGGTCCACGGCATCAAGGCCAAGGAGCTCGACGGATACGGGATGTGCCCGGACTGGGTGCTGTACCCGGATCCCAAAGAGAGCCCCAACTACTCGTGCTACGACGCGGACGCTACCAGGCGTATTGCCGAGCGGTGCGAACAGGAAGGCGGCCTGCTGGACAGCGACTGGTTCGGCCAGCCGTCGTGGCAGGCGTACTGGACAGCGCACCGAGCCAGTCTAGGTTTTCTGGAGATGGAGATGAACGGGATCATGCTCGACCGCGATCGCGTGGACGAGCTTTCCCAGCTCTACGACCATGTCCGAAAGCAACTCCTGGCGGACTTCCGCAAGAAGATCAACTGGGATACGTTCAATCCCGAGTCGAGCAAGCAGTGCGTGGCCTTCCTATTCGGAGACCAGTACGGTTTCAAGCTCGGTCCCAATGGCGAGAAGATCCCCACTCGCCCGCCAGAAGCGTTGACCATGAACTTCATCCCCATCAAATCAACCGGTCGACGCTCCAAAGCGTGGGATCAGATCATGGCCCGTGGTGAAGAGGACGAGTACACTCCGTCTGCGGACAAGGAGGTGCTTGGAATCCTGGGCCATGTAGATCCGTTGGTGATGCAGCTTCGGGATCTGAAGTTCATCAGCCAGTGTCTGAAGTACGTGCTCCGCCCGCCAACGTACGAAGGTGGTGAGCTCGTCCGGGACGACAGTGGCCACCTCGTGTTCCTGAAGGGGTTGGCGTCGTACGCACACGCGGACGGCAGGATCAGGACACACCTGTCCCAACTGAAGGAGACCGGCCGCGCAGCTTCTGCCAGGCCGCCGCTCCAGAACCTGTCCAAGCGTCGTGAGGATGACTACTCTCGCATCCTGGGTACGCAGTACCGCTACGACGCCGACGTCAAGGACGGCAAGGAGAACCCCGCCTACGGCGACTACGATCACATCTTCGGAAGGCCGTTGTACCAGCATCCGATCCGCACGATCCTCCGAGCCTCGCCAGGCCACGTCCTGGTCGAGGCGGACTTCTGTGGTGCGGAGCTGGCGGTTATCGCCTGGCTGGCCAACGACCCCGTGATGATCGATCACGTCGCTCGTGGCACCTTGCCGGAGAAGGATCCCAACCATTACGATATTCATTCCCGTACAGCCGTGCGGGCATTCCAACTTACGTGTGAGCCCACCAAGACGGGCATGAAGAAAGCAGGCAAGAAGGGACTCAGGGTTGCTGCCAAGAACGTGAACTTCGGCATCCCTTATGGCCGCATGGCCCCTGCTATCGCTCGACAGTGTCGCGAGGAAGGCGTGACAATCTCTATCGAGGACACCGAAAAGCTAATCGAGATGTACTTCGACACGTACAGAGGGACCACCGAGTTCCTGCGGACGTGCCGGGAGCGTGTGCATGACCCCCAGTGGATCTGCACACCGTACGGTCGGAAGCGTCGGTTCATCAAGAGTCGCGACCGCCAGGTCATCGGGGAGCAAGAGCGCCAAGGCCAGAACTTCCCGATCCAGTCTACCGTCGCCGATGCGATGAACCGCGCTATCGACGCTGCCTATTGTTACCGCTGGGAGAGGCCGGAGCTGGCGTACCGCATGCTGCTCCAAATCCACGATGCTATTCTCTTCGAGGTGCCGATCCCGCAATTACGCGTCTTCAAGGAGGAGGTGCTACAGGAAGTAATGATCAACCGCGTCCCGATCTGGCCTACTTACCTGGACGGGACACGGATGCAAGTAGACAAGCCGTACCGGTTCGGTATCGACATTGACGTTCAACTCAACTGGGGTGAAGACATCCCAGAGGCCCAGGCAGAAGAACTGGGAATCCCGCTCGATTTGATCTAGTCAACGGAGACCGTGCCGCTACAATGGATTCACTGTCAGAAAGGGGAAGCGACCCCAGACAGCGATTGTGTTCCAAATTTTATGTTTCAGTTTCAGTTACAGGAGTTGTGTGATGTCTAAGGACACGTCTACGCGTACGCGTCGCCGAAGGACCGGCTACACTTTCTCGGAACACGGGCGTTCCGAACGGGGCATGCGGCAAGGTGACCACGTCATCAAGCCGGGTGAGGCCGACATCTGGTCGACCCCGTACGAGGATGGTGTAATGACCATCCGAGTTGTCTCCCAGAAGACCCGCGACGAAGGAGTGTCGTACTACTGGGATCCCTACCGCTGGCCAAGCAACGACCAGTTCGATCCGCATGGATTCGGCGACTGGATCCGACGCTACCCAGCGTGTCGTCAGTTCGGCGATCCCGCCGTGACCTTCATCGAGTACGATCCGAACGATCCGCAGATTGATGACCCGCAGATGACGCCTGGCGCCGTCTTGCACCGGAACATCGATCGGGCGCTCGCACGCGGAAAGGATCCTGGAGGTTGGGCGATGCTGCTTCGCGGCAGTGCCGGACGTGGCGCTCAGTTGCCGAGGCCGAGCGAAATCTACCTGGTGCAAGGGTTCATCATGGGCTACAAGTCCAAGCCGTACCCCGTGCCTCGTGGTTTCGGTCAGAATGACAACACGATCGTCATTCAACTCGGGCCGTCTGCCGGTATGGCGATGCTTCAGGAGTTCCATGCCGAGGTCGAAGGTTACACCGGAGACCCCGACAACTTCGAGGCTCGCTATGTAAACGGCGATCCGATCTCGTTGCAGACCGGTCGGTTCGTCAACTTCTACTCGTTGTCCGATGGTGACCCTCGCCAGATCCAGGCGGCACAGCCGCAGGGTTGGCAACAAGCGGCTGCGGCTGGACAAACCGCAGGCGGCCAGCAGGGTGGTAAGAAGCCGATCGGTTACGGTGCATTCTGCACCCCCGACTTCAACGGCATCCCCGCCTCCATGGTCGAAATCGAAGATGCCGTGAAGGCGAAGGTCAAGCCGTGGGACGACATCCTCCTCTTTCCCACGATCGAGGAGCAAGCCCGCATTCTCAGCGACAAGTTCCCTGCGGATGTGATCGAGTATGGTTGGCGGAACCACCCGGACTGGATTCCCGAGGAAGTTCGCCGTAAGGCACGAGCGGCTGTCTCTGTTGCCTCGCCGGGCATGCCCGGACAGCAACAACAGGCTTACGCCGGATACGCTGGCCCTGGTGAGATGCCGCAGCCCCAACAGGCTCCCGGCAACTACCAGCAGCCGCAGCCGTCCGGCCAGGCTGGACCCGCTGGCTGGGGTGCTCAGCAACCGCAGCAGCAAGCGCCAGCACCGCAGCAGCCTCCGATCGAGGCCGCTTTCGGACAGCAGCCGCAGCAACCCGCGTGGCCTGGGCAGCAACCAGCGCAAGCTGGTCCGCCCGCTCCCGTGACTGACGGTGCCCTCCCGGGCGGTGAAGTTCAGCCTGGCGAGCCTGTCCTGCCTGATGGCCAGGTGGCTCAACAGCCTGTCGACGCTCCCTCGGCGCAAGCACCGCCGCAGCAGCAGGGGCAGGATGTCGTGACTCCGGCGGAGGATATGGGACCGCCCCAGCCTGCGCCAGAGCCCGCTCCGGCAGCCGGAGGTTGGCCGACACAGGCAATGGGTACGCCGGACGGGACTGCTCCCCCGCAGCCCCAGGCGGCCCCACAGCCGCAACCGGCTCCCCAACCGGCTCCGCAGCCGCAGCAGGCCGCACCGCAGCCCCAGGCGGCTCCACAGCCGCAAGTGGCTCCGCAGCCCGCTCCGCAGCCCCAGGCGGCTCCACAGCCGCAAGCTGCTCCACAGCCGGAGGCCGCGTCTCAGCCGCCCTCGGCAGCCGCAGCCGCGCTACGACGCGCCCAAAGTGCCCGAAAGGGATAATCTAGGGCGGTAATTAGAAACCAACACAACCCGGCAGGACGCCGGGTTGTTTGGTCTTTACTCAGGAGGAACCATGCCTAGTAGAAGACGACAATCGGCACAGCAGAACGTCTGGGAGGGCGCTCAACGCAATGCCGCACTCGATGCGATGTTCTCGAACATGACCAACACCGCATCCCAGGAACTAGGGCGGAACGACATCATCGTCGGGTCCGACGTGGAGAAGCTGCTGGTGGGTCTCTACCTACCGGCGCTGTGTCTGCGTTTCCTGTTACAATCTACGATCCTACCGTTGGGCCGGATCGTCCACATCACGGGCGAGGAAGGCTCGTGCAAGACTGCATTTCTCGTAGAGCTGATGCGCTGGCACATGAAACATGGTGGCGGCGGTGCTTACATCGAGAACGAGCACAAGGACAGTCCCGAGCTTCGGAACAGCATCCTTGAGTGGAACCCGATGTGGCTGGCCCGTTTGCAGTGGGGCGAGTCATTCTGCCTGGAGGAGTGGATGGATCTGCTGACCACGTTCGTCAACGTGGCACGGACGTTCCAGGACGCCGAAGACGGCCCTGGACACACGGTGCCGATCCTGTTCGGCGTCGACTCCATCATGGCCACTGCTCCGCGAGCGATGCTCGACAAGATCGAGAAGGAAGGCCACCCGAGTCTTGGCTACCCAGTAGCCGCCAGGCTGATCGCCGATTACATGCGGTCGATGCCCAACCTCATTCGGGAGTACCCCTTCACGATCGTTGGAACGAATCACCTGAAGCCCACGACGGACTTCATGGGACGCACCTCGTTCGTCTCGCCTGGCGGGAAGTCCGTCAAGTTCATGGAGACCTACGAGATCGAGATGCACAAAGCCCCCAGTGGCGACATCGACACGCTGGAGTTCGGTGGCATCCGCGTCAAGTTCGTCGGACGAAAGAACGGCCTCGGGCCGTCACGTAAACAGATCGTCGCTGAGATGCTCTGGTGGCACCAAGAGTTTGAAGACGGTGTCATCCGCCAGCGTACCGGTTGGGACTGGGACACGGCGTCGATCGAGCTGCTGCTCTCCTTCGGTGATGAGAAGCGAGGCACGCAGTTCAAGACCAAGAACAAGAAGACGATCTACAACGCCCTGATGGACATCGTGCCCATCAAGGTGACGAACTCGTCGAAGCGGCAGGGTTGGTGTGACGTCTTGGGTGTTCCAAGAGACAACCCTGTGCATTTCCGGCAGCTTGGTGCGGAATTGGAGCGCCGCCAAGACCTCCTGGAGCAAATCTATCCACTGCTCGGCATCCAACAACGTCGGCTGTTCCAGCCTGGCGTGGACTACCGAGAGGCGATGGCCCAGGAGATCGAGGTCTGCACCGAAGAGGCTGCTGCCATCTACGAGCACGTCGACGATATGCCCCAACCGGATGCAGAGCTGCTGGATCCGATGGGAGTCGCCGTGCCCCCGTCCGAAAGTGACTACGAACCGGAGGATAACAATGGGGTGGCTGGATCCGACACCGGAGCAACTACAGGAGAAGTGGGACCGGCAGAGGAGGTCGTTTGAAGAAACGTGCGTGAAGCGGATCATCGGCAACGCCGGTGGGAAGCCGCACGTCGCCGTGCGTGATGCCAAGATGGAGGGCTACGAGTTTGCCGATTTCGAGTATCTCGAAGCCATGACACCCTTTCCGGTGACCTTGTTTGGCGCACGGATCCCTTGGATGCACCAGGTCGGGATTCCGCAGCTTTTCGGCTCGGAGTTCACGAAGACCACGTTTTTCAAGGAATACACGAAGGGCCTTGCCCAGCTTGACATCAAAGACACGGAGCGACGTGTCGGGCTGGTCTTCCGCTGGCCGGGAATATCCCGTGGCGGCGGTGCAATGGTCTTGCACAACTACCCCGTTATGATGCAAAATATAGCGGACCCGGATCTGAGAGAGGAGCGTGGAACCAGGATTGTCCGACCATTCGGCAATCCCGTCGTCATTTACGTGATCGAAGCGTTCCAGGACTTCCTCCTCACGGTTGGCACAGACTGGTATCAGGAATAGTTTGTCATGGAAGCCCGCCGCGCACCTGTAACACTGCACGTCCGCCCGTCACGCCATTACTTCAGGCGTGGCCAGGCGGACGAGCTAGCTGCGCTGCTTGAAACCATGGAGAGCGAAACCACCATCACGCCGTTGATGTCGCCGACCGAGCTGTTGCTCGACAACAACGGATACACGCGTGATGGCTACCGACTTACCACCTTGAGCTTCAAGGAGGTGTGCCACTTCATCTGCCCTGGCTCGAAGGTCATGCTCAACGACCTCGCCGGGATGACCGGCAAGCGAGGGCAAGATGATCCGCTCAGCGACGGTACCATGGCCGTCAATTTCTTCAATGAAGTCCTTGATCTGCGGTTCCCGTTGTTGGAAGGCTATCGTGTCATCCGCAACGAACGGCAGAAGCTCATTGAAGGTATTGTCGGCTCGAAGCAGCGCATCCTGGACAACCTGACCCTCTTTAATCAGACCCAGGAAACGATCAGGACGGTCTCGGAAGAGAGCGAGTTCTGGTCGGCGGCCATCCTCGGTCGCAAAATGCTGCTGTGGTATCGCAAACCGGATCCGCTGTTCAGTCGCACCATTGCCAGAGACAACGTCCTGCGATTCTTTCCCGGTTACTACTTCTGTAACGGAGAGGCTCGCGGCACGTCTGTCCGAGGCACCACTGCGATCTACACCAGACACGGAGTCTGCCTCGGCCCCTACGACGAGTACGGTGGTCGCCTGGCCCACATTGGGCGAGATTTCAACCGTCGCCTGGATAAGATGTTCGGGGCGATCCTATCCAAAGAGCTGCCCGTCAACGAGCTGGAAGCTGGATGCGACTCCATGTTCCAGCAACCGCTCGGGTACGCCGGACTGGATAAGGAGGGCCGCCAAGAGCGCAAATCGCAACTGACGCGAGCGCTGGCGGAATTGAAGGTGCCTTCGCGAATTGGCGAGGAGCTCGTGGATGACGCGGCGTTCCTCGGACATACCACTGAGCAAGAGCATACTCCACGTTACGACACTGAACGGTTGTTTCAATCACGGACGGTCTTCGATCTATTCTGTCGCCTCATAGGGACGGCACGGAAGATCAACACGCGCCGCCGTGAGATACTTGAGCGGGCCGGGTACCAAATGCTACTCGGCAAGTTCGCTGGATAAGGAGATGAAATGGGACGCACGGCATTAAGCGATGCAGAGCGGCGAGCCAAAGAGGCCACCGCAGCCAGGCAGGAAGCCTTGGGCGAGATGAATCCCGCCCTTCGTAAGAAGGTTGAGCAGATCGAGAAGCTCACGAGCTCAACGCGAGAGAGCAACCTCATCTACTACCACAAGCTCGGGCAGCACGTACTCGACGTCCGGCAGAACGCCGATGGGCAGTACGGCACCAAGGTTGACAAGCCAATTACGCTGCTGGAGAAGGCACTCTGGGTGCAGAAGCGAACGCTTCGCAAGGCAGCAACATTTGCCGACCTTTACAGCCAGGACGATCTGGACGAGCTGATCGGCATGTCCGACCCCGAGTCGTCGGTCCACGTCCACTGGGGCCACATGACCTACATCCTGACACTGGCCACCAAGGCACAGCGAAAGGAGTTCACCAAGATGGTGCTGACCAAGAAGATGGACCCGCCAGCGCTGCACGCGGCGATCAAACGTCGCCAGGGCAGCGGGAAAAAGGCCCACGGTCGCAAGATGGAGTGCCCGAAGACCATCCACGCCCAGATCCGTCAGATGATGGAAACAACGCGTGTGTGGCTTGGCAAGCACGACACTGTTTGGTACGGTGACGAGGTCAACATCATCGAGAACATCCTCGGTGCGACCCCGGAGGAAGTCGGGCAGGAAGACCTGGAGAACATGCAGGCACTGGTCGAACTGCTTCAGGAGATGACCCGCGTCAGCAAGGAGTTCCAGGCACCCGTCAAGAAGGCGGTAAAGGCCATGGAGAAGATCGTCAAGGAGCGGGACGCTACCAATCAGGCTGACGAGAGTCACGAAACGCTGGACAAAGGCCGTCAACACCGTGCCATCGACATCAGCGGCGATGGCGGTGGGAACGGAAAACCAAAGGCCACGGCGCAAGCGAAGCCCAAGCTCCGCCGCCGGGCACAACAACCGCAACCAACAGGATAATCAACCCCCAACCTTAACCGCCGGACGTCCGCAAGTATTCCGGCAGAGGAATCTGAGCGTTCATGGGCAATGACCTGTTTACGATCTTCGTATTGCTATACGGGGACTGGACCCCGTTAGCAATGCGATGTATCGATTCCATTATTGACGGGGCGACCGAGGTCTGCCCGGAGAACATCCGGGTCGGCGTCAATCAAGGCTCCGCCGAGACGTACGACTACCTATCGTTGCTTGTCAATGATGGGCGGTTGTACGACTGCAACATCTACTGGTCGCAAGAGAACATCCACAAGTATCCTATGATGCGGCAGATGTTCTACGACCCTGACAACCCGATCGAGACCGACTACGTGATGTGGTTCGACGATGACTCGTTCATCAAGCCACGTAACGATGCCGCGTTCCTCCGCGACATCGAGTCTTCGATCAACAACCGAGGCGTCGGTGGTATGCCGCAGATGCTCGGCGGCGTCTATACGATCCGACTCATGCCACAACAGGAAGAGTGGATCAAGGCGCAGCCGTGGTACACTGGCTCCCGTATCTCGAACCCGATGCGGTTCGCCACCGGGGGTTGGTGGGTGCTCGACACCCAGATCATGCGGTCGCTTGACTACCCGTGGAAGTGCCTCGACCATCGAGGTGGCGACGTCATGCTCGGCGCTGCGATCGAGCAGCAGGGCATCGTCCTGCGAAACTTCCGTCACGGTGTGGCGATCAACGCCGACTTGCAAGGTCGCGAGAGTAAGGCCGACCGCCGTGGGTTCGATCAGCCGCCGCTTGGCGTCAACGGACCTGTCACGCCGGACATGCCGCCGTGCCAGCCCGCCGTGATGCTCTCCGATCTCAGTGGCATGCCGACCCATTTGTCCCGCCTGGCGGCGAGACATGCCCGGCAGCAAGCAGACGCGGTGGAAGCCGTCGACGACTTTACTGCAAAGGCCACGGAGGGACGAACCAAACGACTCAGAAACGTATTGGACCTGTGATGGAACTAACACACAGCCGCCTCAACGTCGAGGCTTACCAACCGAACATGGAGTCACCACCGCACGATGTCATCCGACGAGAGCCGGGTGACATCTGGCTGGTGTCGCATCAGCCGATCCTGATGGATCGTCCAATCCAGTGGTCCCACCATCAAAAGAAGGACCACGTCTACATCCCGCTCGTGCCTTATCTCACGCAAACGGATCCCGAGCTGGCCATGGCCTTCATGCTCCAACTCGGCTGCCGGGTGTCATTCGACGTCGGCAAGCCCATCAAGCGATTGCACATCGTGACCGGGCATCCATTGCATCAGGTGATGCACGACGATACAAACTGTTGGCAAGTCCAGATCGGACTTGGCCTAGTCCTTGAAAAGTAGGAGAAAGATCCGCTATGCCAGAACCAGGCAAGAAACCGAAGCTCGAATCGTGCCTCGACGCCATTGAGGGCCAGGTTGCCCTGCTCCGTGAGGAGAGCAACCTATACCAGCACATGAAGCGCGTGCTTCAGCAGGCCGAGGAGGGCGACGGTACGATCAACATGGAAGGTGTCGGACTGAAGCTGTCACTTGGTGACATCGACGTGCCGCTGCCAGTACCAACCGATCCCGAGGCCGTCCGCAACCACGTCGAGGAGGCCGTTGGCTTCCTGGGCGAGGCCGTGATCCAGCGATGGCAGGCCATCCACAACGTCGCAACGGACGCCAGTGAACACTGCGCTGCTGCGGCGGCTGCTGCGGAGGGTTAGCGTTTGATCTGTAACCGATGTAACACACCGATAAACCGGCCTGGCCGGTGTCCCCGGTGCGGCTGTCCTGAATATCGCCTGGAGGTGCATAATGGCCAAGAAGAAGACGGTCAAGAAGAAGACCGCCAAGAAGGCGGCCAAGAAGAAGACCACCAAGAAGGCGGTTAAGAAGGCCAAGAAGGCTACGAAGAAGAAAGCGCCCAAGCCAGCGGCAGAGCCGCGTAAGGCGTATACCGAAGGTGGCCCACCGGGGTTCGAGACAAGATGAATGTCAGAGTTCCCGAAATACAATCTCACCGCCATTATGAATCGGCGAGATGCCCTGTACCATCGGGTTCTGATCCCGTTTGGTCGGATCACCATCCAAGGGCATTTTGTCGACGAACTAATTGGGCAAATCCGCAGGCGGCTTCCGGCCACTGTGCGATATGACACCGTATTCGAGAGCGTAAGGAATCTTGTCGGCGTTGTACTCACTGAGGAGTTAGCATGGCAAACAGCGTGGAGGTTGGCGGGCAACGCCCACCGGATGGCGAAGGGACAACCTGCGCCGCTCTGGGCGGCTCAACAAGAACCCGAGTGGGTACCTCTGCACGCTGCCTCCGCGCTTCTAAGCCGCAACGCTCGCGGTCGTCTCGGTTACAACTACAAGCTGAAGATCCTCGCAGGCTCGCCGTGTCCGCTGACGACGACGGCATTCTGGTCTCGCGAGTTTCTTTCGTTCCTGGCCCAGCAAGTAGGCTTCTCGGCTCCATGGAACGATTACCCGTACAGTCACGGCACGGAGCTGGTACACCTGTACTTCATGGGGAGGGTCGATCCGATCCGCAGTCGTTTCGAGCCAACCTTCTCCGAGTTCGGCGCGACGCCGTCGATGATCAAACGGAACCGCGAACGCGTGCTCCGGGTACGCAAGCGGTTCAGGGCTGCCTGTCCTTATGGCTGGGGCCACGAGTGTTATCGGTGCGTCAAGGGATACGACGAGTGTCCCGGAGGAACGCACCGGCTGAACTACGTTCGGAAGCTCTGTGTAACGTGTGGGAATGATTCCCACTTTGACTACGAAGTGAATCGAGACAAATGTGTGATGTGTACCAAAAAGGAAAGGCTCCAATATGAGCAGTGACATGATGGAGGTTCCCAAGGAAACCTTGGTCAACCAGCCCCACTACAACCCCGCCCTGAACGACCTTCGCTGGAAGAAGTTCGAGATCGGCACCCACGGCTTCGTCTGCCTCGTCGACGTCATGGGAAGCGACGCGGCCATCGCTCAGGCCGCCCGCGTCAGTTACGGGGCCGGAACGCAGAAGGTCCACAACGACGAGGGCTTGATCCGCTACCTGATCCGCCACCGACACACGACTCCGCTGGAGATGTGCGAGGTGAAGCTGTTGGTGAAGGTGCCCATGGATACGTGGCGGCAGTGGATCCGCCACCGAACCGCCAGCGTCAACGAGTACAGCACTCGTTACTCCGAGGCGATCGACGAGCGCCACTGCATGGGGCCGCAAGAGTGGCGGCTTCAATCCCAAGGCAATCGCCAGGGGAGCGATGGCGAGCTGGAGGATCAGTGGCCGGAGGGTTGGTATCCTGCAAAGTGCTACAACAGGATTAACGAAAAAGATGAGTTCGTCATCGCCAGGCCCGAGGGCGATCCTCGCGTAAAAGGCGATCTGTTCGAGACAGCACCTACGCCAGGCGAGTATCTGTCCACCGAGGAGCAACTACTCCACGAGCACATCCAGGCTGTCTACGCCGAGCGACTTGCCTTTGGCGTCGCCCGCGAAGTTGCCCGCAAGGATCTTCCGCTGTCGACCTACACGATGGCCTACTGGAAGATCGACCTCCACAACCTCCTGCACTACCTCGGGCTCCGCATGGATCCCCACGCTCAGCAGGAGATCCGAGAGTACGCCACGACCATCGGGGAAGAGATCGTCAAGTGGGTCTTCCCGGTCACGTACCAGGCGTTCCTCGACTACAAGCTGCATGCGACGACCCTGACGGCGTTGGATCAGCAGATGGTGGGCAGGCTGGCAGACACCAGCACGATGCCGCCGTACTCGCTCCGGGACTTCAACGACTGCCTTCCCGAGGTGTGGAAGGGCGAACGGAACCGTGAGCGGGATGAGTGTTTGGACAAGCTCCGTCGTATGGGGCTTGTCCGCAAGGACTGAACTCGAAACCAAGGAAGAAGAATGAAACTGGCATGTGCATGCAGCAGTGCTTTGGCCCACGAATTCAACACCATCGTGATCGACATCAACGAGGCATACGTTGCCTGGTTGCTCGACAAGGTGGAGAAGGGCAAGGAGCTCCGAGCGGCGGACACCGAGTTCTACGCGCTGGAGTATTTCGACTACCACGCCGAATACTACCCGATGCTCGATGAGCTTACGACCATCGACGCCAAGGGTGAAGACTTCATCGTGCTGCCGTGCGATTGGGAACCCTCCCAGGAATCCCTGCGGACGGACCTGAACACGGTGGTCGTCGGTATTGACCATATCCAGTGGACTGCGAGTCCGAAGAACGGAAGCTCTGGCGAGAGACTGGAATCCCCATTCCTCTCGGTCAACTTCCTTCGGGCCAGGCAACAGGAGCTTGCTGCGGCATAATGGGACGCAAAAAGAACAAGTCGACACGGAACTCGCCATGCTCGTGTGGAAGTGGCAAGAAGTTCAAGAACTGCTGCCAGAACAAGCCGATCATGTCGAGGCCGGAGTCGACTGCACCCCGATTACGGCGACGGCCACAACGAGCCGCAGGCTCCGTGGCCCTCGCCACGCTCAACGCCGTGACGGACGCCAACATCCAGTTGGACAACGTCGCGGGAGCGATGCACCGGGCCGGGTTCACCGACGCACAAATCTATGCGTACGGGAAGACCGGCAGGATTGTCAACGAAACCAGCCGCGAGGCACTGCCGCCGTCGCTCGTCCAAGAGTGGGACGACGCGATTGCGGAGTACAAAGCGGCGAATCCCGAAGAGAACAATGCGAACGATACAGACGACGTTCAAGAAACTACACCCGCTGGCCAAGAGCCCGCAGAAGAGTGACGAGCTCGATCTGGGCTACGACTTCTTCGTCGTGCCCGACGAGAAGTGGTGGGAGGACAAGGAGACCGGCGAGCTGAAGATGGTTATTCAGCCTGGCGGTTCCTACCTGTTCCACCTGGGTATCGCTACTGCCATCGAAGACGGCTTTGGCTGCCTTCTGTGGGACCGCTCCGGCATGGGCGGCAAGCGATTGCTCCACCGTCTGGCCGGTGTGATCGATGGCACGTACCGAGGCGAGTGGTTGGTCCGGCTGGTCAATCACTCCAGCCAGCCGCAGACTTTCCACGTCGGCGATCGGATCATCCAAGGTGTGATCACCGAGGTGATCAACGGTACGTGGGACGAAACCGAGGGCGAGCTGCCAGAGTCCCAGCGGGGCGAGGGCGGCTTCGGAAGCTCAGGAGACTAACATGTCAGAGGGTAAGACACCCCAACGCGTCAACGTGCGACCCAAGGGCGGCAACGAGCCGCTCTACTCCCCACAGCGGGATCTCGCCTACATCTACGCCCCTGCGATGAAGGAGGCGATCCGCGCACTGGACAGAGACCAGTGGACGGAGACCTTCAAGATCCTCATCACGAGGCTCCAGCTCACCGAGGCGGACATCAGCGCGGCGGTCGGCTGCATCGTCGAGGCGCACAAGCTGTTCGTCAACGTGCCCACCATCAAGACGGCGGAGGACGCGCTGGTGCAGGCGGGTTGGTATGAGTGCCACTTCGGCGCTCGCTACCTGATCTATGGTCGCCTTGGCGAGGTCATCCTCGGCGGCTTCTTCCTGGCGCTGCGGGACGTCTCACCCTACGCGGACGAGTCGGCCCAGCAGCACCAGATCGCAGACTTCATCGCAGAGGGCGTTGGCGTTGCCAATCGGCTGTCGAAGCAAATGGATACAGCCACGCCTGCCGGGTACGACTATCGACACGATGCCGAGGTCGCCAGGCAGGAGCTCGACCTCCTGCGAAAGGCTCACGCGGAGCACAAGGCGTTCGCTGCGGAGTCATACAAAGTCGCTGTCGACCGTGCTCACGATGAGAACATGCGGGCGCACGCGAATTTCAAGGCACTCGGCGACGCGCTGGATGCCTACAACACCTCTGGGTTCTGGAGCCGCGTATGGCACGCCATCACCGGGGCTCGGATCCGTGTGAACTGGCCCGACAAAGAGACGACGAACTCGCAACCATCGGAATGACGATGAATACCTTCTTCCGTACAGACCTGAGCGAAGACGAATTCTTCTCGCTGATCGAGTTTCCCGAGAACTACTTCATCTTCGACTTGGAGACATGCGGCTTCAGCCCTCGCAAAGACCTCATCGTCGAGGTCGGCTGGGCTGTCGTCCGCGACCGCCAGATCGTCAACTGCGAAGGCATGTTGTTGGACTGGACGCGGATGCCATGGGTTGATCAGCACTGGCTACGTAATCAGCTCCTCCGGGTCGAGAGGGCCTACACGGAGAAGGGCCGTGCGTGGAACATTCCATACGAACGGCTCGCCGATGAGGGCGTGGAGCCTCTTGAAGGGCTCGCTGTCATGGGGCAGCTTCTCCACGAGTCCGTATTGGACGATGAGTGGATCGTCGGTCACAATGCCTGGGGCTTCGACCGCAGGATGATCGACGGTGCCACATCCCGCTTCCTCAAGCTGAAGATCCCGTGGAAGCCGGGAGCCATCTTCGATACAGGGCTCATGGAGAAGGCGGCCCAGTTACACCGTCCGCAGCAGCCTGGCGAGTCGCGTGACGAGTGGTATGGCCGCGTATCGGCCAACCGCGCTAGCATCCAGTGGAACCTCGACGGCCACTGTGTGCAGAAATACAAACTGGTGGAGAGGTTCAACCTCGACTTGTCGGAGATGCACCAAGCTGGTTTTGACTGCATCTTCACCCACTGCCTTTTTGAAACCTTCAGACAAATTGCAGAGGCGTACGATGGCTGATGAAGCCGCCACGGAAGAACAGACCGAATCGACTCCGCCCAAGAAACCGGCGAAGAAGAGGGCGTCAAAGAAGGCCGCCAAGAAGGCGAAGAAGGCCAAGAAGCCACCCACGTCGCCGAAGACGGCGGACAAGGTGACCGAGGGGAAGCTCTACATCACCAAAGACCCGAGGGTCTATGCGGAGAACCTACCCCGAATCATCCGACCGCACAAGCGACTGGTCGGCCTCGACTTGGCCAACTCGACTGGCGTCACATTCTGCGACGTCATCCCCGGGCACCCGGTCAAGGGCGCCCATCTCGTCATGGGTCAGTGGGATCTGTCCCTTGGCGACTACGACTCCGGCCCGCTCCGGCACATCCGGTTGAAGACCTTCCTCGCTCACTTGCAGCCCGACGTGCTGCTGTTCGAGGAGGTGAAGTACGTGGGGCAGAACACACCGCCCGGCATGAACAAGATGAACCTGACGGCCCTGGTCGCCCGCGCGGTGACGGGGGCACAGATGGTTGCCAGCCTGGCGACGACGTTGACGACCTGGTGTGAGGAGAACGAGATTCCCACCGAGGGTATCCCGATCGGTGTGTTGAAGAAATACGCCACGGGGCAGGGCAGTGCCAACAAGGAGGACATGATCAAGGCGTGCAACGAGAAGTTCGGGACCGACTTCGATCCCGAGACCTACAAGAGCACCGGCGTCGACAACATTGCCGACTCGGCGTTCCTGTGCGCCTTGGCCGTCCAGAACTATACGGAGACGGCATGAAGTTCAACACGCTCACTACCGGCGACGCGTTGCAGTGGCTACCCAAGCTGCCCGACGAGTGTGTCGACCTCGGCTTCGCCGATCCGCCGTTCAACATCGGCTTCGACTACGGAGACGAGTTCGAGGACAAGAAGTCCTACGAGGAGTACCGGGACTGGACCGCTGGCTGGCTGCATCAGATGCACCGCGTGCTCAAGCCGAACGGCACCCTCTGGGTTGCCATCGGCGATGATTGGGCGGCGGAGCTGAAGGTGCTGGCCAACGGCCTCGGCTTCAAGATGCGAAGCTGGGTCATCTGGTACTACACGTTCGGCGTCAACTCGACCAAGAAGCTGACGCGGTCGCATACACACCTGTTCTACTTCGTCAAAGACCAGAAGGACTTCGTGTCCAATGCTGACCAGATCCGAGTCCCGTCCGCCCGTGCCCTCGTCTACAAGGACAAGCGGGCGAACCCGCAAGGACGACTTCCTGATGATACCTGGATCCTGCGTCCCCAAGAGCTCCCCGAGGGGTTCGACGCAATGGATGATACCTGGTTCTTCAGCCGCATCGCCGGGACTTTCCATCAGCGGGAGTACGGGGCAGCCAATCAGATGCCTGAGCAGCTACTAGGCCGGATCATCCGGTTCTGTAGCAACGAGGGTGACGTCGTATTGGACCCGTTTACAGGCACTGGGACCACTTTAGCCGTTGCCAAAAAGCTCAATCGGCGGTACCTTGGCTATGAGATCAGTGCCACATTTGCAAGCCGTGCCAGGGATCGCATCCGCAAGGCCAAGCCGGGCGAGGAGCTCGACGGCCCGATCCCGCAAGGAGGATGACAATGGCGAAAACGCCATCGGGACACCCGTCCCAAGTTACGAAGCAGGACTTGGAGTATGCTGCCGAAGATGCTCGTAGGATCGTCGGCGAGAGCTCCCTCCTGCAAACGCTCGTCGCGGCATTGATCGTGTCGCGGCGGCTCTACATGGTCACCCGATCTGCCATGGACAACGAGATCATCCGTGGCTGGGAGATCGAGAACCCCGAGCTGGTCATCCAGACGCTGGTAATGTCAGCGCAGGACAAGGCCAACGAAAAGTTCAAGATCGCTGACCTTCAGCAAGGCGTACTTGGCACCGTCGTGCCGTTCCTCGACATCATTGCCCTACAGGCACAAGAGACCGGGGAGGACATCGACGGTACGCAAGATTTCACGACCGAAGAGACCCCAGATAATGATGGGACTAATGAAGAAGGACAAGAAGCCGCCCCTGTACTTCCTCGGGACGATACGTCAGCCGAGGGAGAACTGGGAGCACTGGATGGCGGAGCCGGAAGCGGCGACCGAGAAGACGATCCAGAAGAAGCGGGAAGAACAACGCAAGATGGCACCCCGTAGGTGCCTGACGGGTTACGTGAGTGAGCTGTGTGTCCTCGACCGTGATGGCACCCAGATCCTCTCAGCCCAGTGCAGTGGTGCTTCCAACGACTTCTTCTCGGCCAGCAACATGTTGCTGGCGTTCTTCGAGGCCAACCCCGAGGCCATCCCCGCCGTGGATCCGATGACGCACGACGACATCGGGATCCGCTGGTTCGGCTTCGACATCCGAGAGACGCTGGCAAACATCGCCCTCGCCGGTATGGCTACGGGGGTTGCTGTGCCGCCAGGCGCATGGCTTTACCGGCCATTCACGGTCGCACCGTTCTGCGACCCATACGAGATGATTATCCCCTCATCCGACCGCAAGGACTTCGCGCTTGACGCACTCTGCGAGTACCTGAACCTGATGGAACTGCTCAACGAGTGTAATTGTGCCCAAGCGTGGGCCGAGCTGGCGCGCCAGTTGGTAGTGAAGGCCAATCTGGTGCCCATGTAGGAGTTGTTATGGATCCCGATCGAGAGCTGCCGAAGCGAGAACAGCCGGATTTCGTCGAAGGGGAAATCCCTCACGAACAATTCGAGAATACCGACTTCGAGCCGCTGGGTGTGGAGACTCACCCCCTCACCGATCCTGGTGACGATGCACCAGTACGTGAAGAACGAGAAGTGACTGTATCTGACTTGGCACAGGACGGCTTCCGATTCTTCACGACGGCATTGATCATCACGCACGGGTTGTTCGATCGGGATCCGCTGGTGGAGTTCAGCCGCCAGGCAGCTCCTGATGCTGCTGAAGATGAGTTCCCGTTTGCTGTCGACTGCCAGTTCCCGTTCTTTCAGAACATCGGGCAGTCGGTGGTGAACGATCAGCTCATCAACTGGGATCACAGACTCTACGGCATTCCAGAGCACAACTGGGCGGCGTGCGAGAACTTCATCAAAGCGATCGCCATGTTCGATGCCGAGAGATACCACTATGCCAAGATCGGCTCCCACTTGCTGACGATCGTCGATCCGACGATGTTACACAGCGGCAAGGTCATCACCGAACTACCAACAGTCGACATCACAGTCTTCTGTGTGTCCGGCTATCGCAATTTTGTATGGATGGCACCGGCCACCGATCCACCGCGCACGCAACCTTTTCCAAAGGTTGATCCGCCCATGTCGGGGATCAAGGCCGAAGCGGAAGCTATCCTCGGCCCACCCCCGTCACCCGAACAAGTAGGAAAGTTCAATGGACCTGACGATCGATCTACCCCGTAACTGGGAAGTCAAGAGTATCGAGGTTGATACCAAGACCAACCGGATTACGATCAAGCCCCTCTTCCTGAAGGGCCAGACGCAGTCCACCGTGGCGCACCTGTCTACGACGGGTGACAGCGGCAGGAGCGTCAAGTCATTACTGACCCTCAACGGCAACGACGGCTTCCCGCGTGTCGTGCGAGTTGTCGAGTCGGACAAGCAACAAGGCTTCGACACCCCGGAGACACCGGTGCCAGTGCCGGAGCCGCCGCAACCAGCGGGCAAGTCAAGGAAGCCAAGCTCCGTGCTTCAGGAGGGTGACGCCGAGTAATGCAGAGTACCCGCTACACCAAGACGTTCATCCGCCAGGTCTGGTACCGACGCGATCGCGACAACGAGACAGATGGCGGTGTCCCTCAGTGGATCTTCCTGCACGAGGAAGGTGCCGAGCTGGACGATCAAATACGCGTCTGGGTTGATAAGACCCAGGCAATCATCATTCACCCCGGTCAGCTTGGCATCCACACCCAGTGGCAAGACCAGCAGCTCTCAGTGAAGTGCGTGACGACCGGGCTTACAGTTCTTTACGTGGAGGGTCAAGATGCCCAGAGAGAGCGATGCAGAACGGAAGAGGCGTGCGGTCCAGCAGAAGCAGGCGGGCCAGTCCCCTTCGCCGACCCCGAAAACCCCGGCGGAGCAACCGCAGGCCCAGGCACCACCCGCACCGCCGGAGCCGGAGCCAGAAGCCCCGACGCAGCCAGAGCCGCAGACATCGGAGTTACCGCAAGCACTCCAGCAGCCGGTAGTGGAGAACCCGCTGCCGGTGGTGCCTCAAGCTCCCCTGGCCCCGGTACCGAGCCAACAGGCGGCGCAGGAAAGCCAGCCAGCCGTAAGCGACCAGACCTCTTCTGAGCAAGCGCTCACGCCACTGGCGGCGAAGATGCTCAGCAAGGTTCCCGCTGCGCAGCTCCTACTGAAGCAAGTCATGGACTCGCAACAGGTAGAGGGCCAACAGTTCCACCTGGTCATGTTGCCCGAAGACGGCTACCCGCAGTTGGAGACGTTCACGAGCGTCGACGAACTGATCGAGAAAATCCGCGAGTGCTTCGGGCAGGAGATTTCACTGTTCCCGTTCATGGGCAACTACATGCCCATTACCAAGGGACCGAACCGTTACCTTATGACACCCTTTGGAAACCTCCCGCTGTTCGTAATACCGGATGCGGACGAGGTCGACATCGAGGAGCATGGGTACGTCGGACCTGATCCCACGACGCTTGATCCACCCGAGGCAGCTCGTCCGCCGGAGGAGGGTGAGGCCGAAGAGGAACAGGTCACGCAGCCGCAGGCTGCACCGGCGGTACCGGCTCCCGATGACGACGAGACGCCCGTGCTGCCGCAAGACTAACAACCCGCGTGAAACCGGGCATATTTAAGTGCAGCATACTTAGCTCTCCGAGAGAGCATCCTATTACAAACAGAACCAAAGGAGGAAAAAGTGAAAAGGACATGAGATGCCGCAGTTGATCACGTTTGACGGGAGACCAGTTGCCGAGATGCACCGCATCGGAAAGAACACGATCAAGTTGATCTTCCCGAACAAGGTACCTGGTCAAACCCGACCCACTGCCACAATAACGCAAGCGCAGTGGGATGAGCTCGGCACCAAAACGTGGGTTGCCGAGAAGCCCGACCTTCGGGCGATGGCTACTGATTAGTTAATCTCCTTTCAGTGAGAGGATGTGTCGACAATGTCGAACAACAAACCCAAGAAGAAGCGTCCTGACCACCCGATCTCTCGCCTACACAAGCGAGCGATTATTAAGTTACCGCCGTCTGTGCGGAACAATCTGACCGAGACCTGGGCCATCACCGCGCGGCCTGGCGATCGAACGGATAGTTTTCTCGGAAAGGCGATGCGCCCGTTAGGTGCCGCCCGCTGGATCGTACTCCGGTACGTCCACGCGACCGGCAAGAACGGGTGCAAGAAAGTGGTGATGCCGCTCTGCGGTTATACCACCCGGATCGAGCCAGCGACGGCGAGGATCAATCTGGGTGGCTCGGCGAACAACGAGTTCGCCTACGATTTTTCGCTCCAGCCCTGGTGCGGAGCAAAGAGCCGTATCGTCGATCCGATGCGTAACCCTTCGCTGGCGTTGATCGCGCTCGACATGCACAAGCTCTGTCAACGCGCAACAGAGCGACGGCATGTGCTGGATACCCAGCCCCAGCTCCCGCAGTACGTCCTCGGCTTCGCCGCGAAGCCGGAGATGGTCGACTCGGCCCCGCTCCGTCAACGTATTGCCGACCACATGGGTCGGCCACGTAAGTATGTAGACTCGCTGGGTGAGGAGGCGCTGCACCCTCTGCTTCAAGCAGAGTGGGACTCCGTTATTGTACCGCCTGGCCAGGCGGACAACGACTCGTCGCTGTTCCGAATCCCAAACCAGTTCTACCCGAACGCGAAGAATGCTCTTCGCATCTGGGAAGACCATTCGGAACTTTTGGGTGTTGAGATTCGTAACCCTGTCCTCGATCTGTTGGACGGACGTTACAAGATCGCCAACCCGACCCGCCGCGTCGCGAAGAAGGCCAAGATCAGCCTGGCCCACGACGCGATCGACGCCATGGACGACGAGAAGCAGCGCGAGCTTATCAAGCTCGTCCGCGACGCGCTCGGAGTCGACGGCGATCTGGTGTCCGATGGCGACATCGCCGGAGGCATCCTGGCACCGAAGGAACCTATTGTTCCAAGTGCGGCGAAGGACGCCTTGAAGGAGATCCCGGACGACCGGCTCATCAAAGTGATGAAGCGGCTTGCCGGGCGTCACGCCGACGCGTGTCGCGAGAGCGACTTGTTGGAGGCCGCCCGTAACCCGGGCAAGCGTTTGTTTGCGGCGGGGTTGGAGCGTATCCAACCCCTGCGGAAGGAGCACTGCTCCGATCCGTACAAGATCGAAGCTCCGCACCTGATTGCGGACTTCGGCACCGTCCAAGCCCGATGGGACTTCACCAATGGACCCGCTAAGAGAACTCGTAAGGGTACCCGGTGAGCTAGACGATTGGCTGGAGGTCCAGGACAATCAGCCCACTGCGTTCCCGACCGAGTTGCCCGAGTCAGAGCACGTAATGCTAGTGGTCGCGGTGGCGACTGGCCCGGTGCTCCGGGCCTTTCTCATCGAGACAACAGAGCATCTTGAGCTGGCCATCAACCCGTACTCCTTCTGCGAGGCACGTCGATTGTTTTACACAGTCAGGCGTTCATCGCTGGAATTGGTTTTGGAAAAGGAGTAAACTGCGAGCAGCGGCCCGGGGCTTCGGCCCCGGGCACTGCCGCTTTTTCTTTAACTATCAGAGCTCATAGAGGAGCCTTTCATGCCCCCTAACAACAACCCTATCAGGATCGACCCGTTCTTCGACGGCGAAGGCGGACCCCCGACAGAAACGCAGCTTCCCGCATACGATGGCCAGACGCAGCAGGCAGTACAACCAGCGCCAGTCCTGTCGCCGGGCTATGTTGACGCCCGCCAGGCCCAGCTCGGTGATGGCCGTCCGATGGCTAACGTAATGCGGCCAGGCCCGGAAGGGCTTGCTGGGACCGTGGTCCCGCACGCCACCATGGGCGGTATCCCACAAGGTACGCAGCCGCACCACACTCGCGATACCGAAGTCCACGTCGACCCCCATGTGAGGGGCCAAGACTCGCACGTCCGGCTTGGCGACATTAGCCCGCAGGCGATTGCAAGGGCCACTGAGCTGGCTCGCGAGGTCACCCCGGACCCGTACAACGTCGAGACCATGCGGCTGCGGTCGGCTGCCGTCATGCAGGGCATCGCTGCCGAGGCCCCAGCGCACGGGTTCCAGACGCAGCAACCGCCGCCAATGGCAGGGCCAGTACCGCCTGGGAACATCCCAGCGCAGCACCTGGGTCAGATTGCCGAGCCAGTGCATCCGCAGCAACCTATGCAGCCGCAGCAGCCCGTACAGCCCCAGGAGCAAGACTACCGCCACAGCAACGTGGGACAAGAGGTACGCCGCTCCAGGCCGCTACAGGCGTTCTCAGACGAACCTCAGACCCATCACAACGGGCGAGAGATGCGTCCGATCGACCTCGGCGAGCCAACCCCACCGCCGGAGTATGGTGCGACGCGGGCTCCGGGTGTCCAGGTGACCTTCGAGATCGAGCACTTCGGGATTCATCGTGCGAACTACCACGACGTGCTTATCCAGCAAGGATTCATCGTCCTGGTCTACAGCAATCAGTACCAGGGAGGCGAGATGTACGAGCCTCCTGTTGGTGATAATACCCCGCCAATGGCGCTCGGTGTGGCCGGACAACCAGAAGTCCATCTTGTCCACACGACCGGGTTTGTGTATTCTCATGGGGGGTACAGATACTGCGTTCTTATGATAGAACGCTCAGCTCCCGCCGAGGATGTCGTTCAATGATTGAAAAGACTGGTGAAATCAAGCCCGGCCAGACGCCCGATACCGAGGGCAAGCTCGCGCCTGATGGGGTCAAGGCAGCCGCCGCGAACCCGCAGGCCGAGCGCGAGATGACCGAACGGCTTGATGACGACCCATTGAAGCGACTGTCTGAGGCCGCCGAATAACTCACGGAGGAGACTGCTATGTCAGGCGCCCTCTCAGTCGGTCGCGGCTTGAGTGCCATGGGGAACTCTCGCTATAGCGAGCAGTTCCCTGATCCGTTCTGCGACATCGCCAGCCTGGCGATGCCGGAGTCCATTCAGGATGCACTTCGCTGGTGCGAGTTCATCCTGAATAAGAACGGGCCGTACCGCGAGGCGCTCAAGCGGATCATCTCCTACTTCATCACGGACATCGAGATCGTCTCACCCACCGGCGACAGCGACAAGCAAGTCGGGCGGGAAGAGAAGCAGAAGTATCTCGACTTCCTCAACGACACGCTTGGGATCAAGACGATCCTCCACAGCGCTGCACTCGACTACCTGGGCTACGGCAACAGCTTCACGAGTTTGATCGTGCCGTTCCGTCGCTACCTGTGGTGTCCGCAGTGCAAGCTGGAGCTGCCGTTGAAGAAGGTCTTCCACGCCGAGCAGTTCCGCTTCCAGTGGAGCGGCTTCGAGTTCAATGCGACGTGCCCGCATTGCGGTCACTCCGGCAAGTGGAACCACGTCGACCGACGAAGTGGTGAGAAGGGCGAGCTGAAGGTCAAGCGATGGAGCCCGCACGAGCTCGACATCTTGCATGACCCGTACACCCGGGACCGCGCCTATATCTGGAAGGTGCCCGACGACTACCGCAACCTCATCAAGCGAGGTCACCTGTTCCACCTGGAGCGGGCATCGTGGGAAGTCATCCAGGCGGTCAAGCAGAACAAGAACCTGTTGTTCGACCCGGACATCATGTACCACATGCTGGAAGAACCCATGGCTGGTCTCAACGACCGAGGCTGGGGTTACTCCCGCGTGCTGGTCAACTTCACGCACGCTTGGTACGTCCAGGTGTTGCAGCGTTACAATGAGGCGATCGCGTTAGACTACGTGATCCCGTTCCGAGTCATCACACCAATGCCACGGCCAGGCCAGGGCGGCGAAGTGAATGACCCAGTGCTGTCGATCAACCTCGGCAGCTTCACGGGACGGGTGAACCAGATGCTGCGAGCTCGTCGCCGGGATCCTGCGAGATGGAACGTCCTGCCGTTCCCGATCGAGTACCAGGCCCTCGGTGGCGATGCCCAGCAACTGGCACCAAAGGACTTGCTTGAACTCGGCATGGACCAACTGCTTAACGCAGTTGGCATCCCTGTCGAGCTTTACAAGGGCAGCCTCTCGGTCCAGTCAGCGCCCGCTGCCTTGCGACTGTTCGAGGCCAACTGGAGCCACATGGTGCATAACCTCAACCGCTTCCTCAACAAACTGGTCGAGAAGATTTCGCAGCTCATGTCCTGGGAACCTGTCAGCGCACGCTTGCAACGGGTCACCCATGCCGACGACCTCAACCGTCAGATGGCCAAGCTGCAACTGATGATGGGTGGCCAGATCAGCCGCACGACCGGCCTGGGCACCGTGGGCTTGGAGTTCCTCGAAGAGGAACGCCGCAAGCTCGAAGAGGAGCGTCTTGCTGCCGAAGAGACGGCCAAGATGCAAGAGGAGATGGAGCAGTCGGCCCAGATGGACGAGATGGCCATGCCGCAAGACCCGATGGCTGCTGGTGGAATGCCGCCAGGCGGAGATCCCGCAGCCGCCGGTGGTGGTGGTCAGATGCCGATGATGCAAGGAATGCCTGGTGCCATGCCCGGCGGCGGGATGCCCGCCCCGCAGCAAGGTGCCGCGCCGCCGCCTGCTGGTGCAATGGGCATGGCCTCGCAACAGTTCGGTGCCCAGATGGGCAGCCAACCCACCGATACTCCCGAGGATCTGGAGGCAAAAGCACAGACGCTTGCGTCACAGATCATTGCTATGCCGGAGAGCCAGAAAGACTCCACGCTCATCCAGCTCAAGAAGGAAGACTCGACCCTGCACTCCCTGGTCACCTCCATCCTCGACGACATGCGTCGAGATGCGCAGCTTCGCGGTGGTCAGATGGTCATGCAGCAAGAGTATGGCAAGCAGGCCCGCGTCATTGAGCTACCGTAGGAACGAGCATGGAAAAGACTCTCGCGATCGGGATGACCGTAGGTCTCCGCAAAAACAAAGGCAACACGTACAACTACTGCGAGCGATCTATTCGCAGTCTCCGTGAGGGCGGCTTCAAGCAGACCCTCTACGCCTTCACCGAGCCCGGGGCTCAGATCCACATACCGGGTCACTCCAGCTTCAAGGCGGAGATGATCCAGCACGAGAAGAAGAAGGGCTGCTTCCGCAACTTCCGGTTCGGCCTGAAGTGGCTCCTCGACCACACCGAGGCGGACTGGCTGCTCATGTTGCAGGACGACGCCGTGTGGCGGAGCGATGGTTGGGAGGTCATTCGCCAGACGATGGAGGCGGGTGAGCACGACCACGTCGGCATGCTGTCACCGTACACCAGTAAGGCCATGGTGTTCCAGGGTGACAAGCAGAAGTTTGCCAAGAAGAAGCAGGAGGGTTGGCGGAAGTGTCACTTCCACAACAAAGCCTTCTGGGGTGCCGTAGCCATGCTCTTCCCTCGCGAGAGCGCTCGCAAGCTGGAGGAAGAGAGCCAACGCTACCGCAACCACAAGCATCATCGTAAGCTCGACGTTATCGTCGGCAACGCCCTTCGCAAGGAGCTTCAGCTTGAGATCCTGGTGCGTGTGCCCAGCCTGGTCGAGCACATCGGTGCTTGGAGCACGCTGGGACGTCACAAGCTCAGAGGCAACCAATGGGGGCGAAAGGGTTACCACTTCAAAAAAGAAGGATGAGGCATCGCCGTGCAACTTGGTATATGCACACCATACCGGCGATGTGAGGAGACTCAGGTAGCGCTCCGGCTAGCGCAGTGGGCCGAGGACCGTGACATCGACGTGTCGATCCGACCCACCACCACGTCACCAGCCAGGCTCGGCGTGCCGCACGACGATGATGCTCGGGCCTGCCGGGATATGAAGTTCACCGAGTGGGCCAGGCAGTGTTCCACGATCATCTGGACAGCGTCGCCAATCTACGAGCAAGTCGAGTGGGCGCTGAAGCACAAGATCCATAGCATCATCTACGCACTGTGGCTTTCCACGGAAGCATACGACATGGAGGCGTTGAAGATCGCCGACGCTGTCCTCGTGCCCAACCAGTTTGCTGCCAACGGGCTGCAAGGTCCGATGCCGGGGCAGCGTATCATCTATGCCCCGTACGACCCAGGCGTGCCGCCCGTTGCGAAGGATCCACGGTTGCAATGTGAGCAGCGGTGGGTCTTCCTGCCGCTGTTTGACCGCGAGCCCTACAAGACCGAGATGACCGTGGTCGAGGTGATGGGCAGGATGCTTTATGAGTTCGACGATACGATCCTGACGGTGGCCTACAATGCCTCGACGCTAGCACTGCATGCCCGGCGACGACTGGACCAGTTCTCCAAGTATTTTGGACCGCGCGTGCGGCAGCTTGCAGCCGTGCCACTCGCCAGGCGGGCACCCATGTTCCAGTACCACGATCTGACCGTGTGGCCGGTCCATTGGGATGATGTTGGCATTATTGGGCTGACGTCTATGACCGTGGGCACGCCCGTGATCGCGTTCTACTACCCGCCGCTGTCGGAGTTCATGCTCCCGACAAACTCGGTCGGGGTCCAGGTATCGCACCATACGGATCTCACGGGAATGCCCCGTATTGAGCCGAATTATGATGGTTTCGAGAACATCCTGCACATGACGTTGCAGGACCGAAAGACACTGCCTCATTTGCATCAGACGGTCTTGCAAGGATTGCCAGAAAGACGTACGCTGTTCGGAGAGGCCCTCGTAAGGGTTATGTACTAGGCTTCCACTGGAAGCGGTATTCTGCTACATTAACGACCAAGGAGACATTATGAGCATCGAACATCGCCGACGACTCGCGGAGCGACGCGGGGCGGCTGGCAAGCGCCAGTCGACGGATATTGACCCCACGTTCCAGCCCGCAGCGCAGCGCGTGACGCTGGCACAGCAGGCCGAGATCGCCAGTCGCGGCAAGCCCAAGCCAGAGCCATTCCAAGAGCCCGAGGCGGAAGCACCCGCTCCCGAACCCGAGGCCCCGGCGCTGGCCCCGCCGCCCGCACCCGAGCCCGCACCGGCTCCCGAGCCCGAGACGGCACCGGAGCCTAAGATGTCGGCAAAGGCCAGGCGACGTGCCCGCAAGCAAGCAGCCGCTGCGAAGGGCGACGAGACCACGGAACCCACGGTCGAGACCGTGCCGGAACCAGAGCCCGAGCCTGCCCCCGAAGAGGAAGCGCCGCAGGATGAGGCGCAGACCGAACAACCCGAACCGGAGCCCGAGGCTCCTGCGGAGGGTGACGCCCCAAAGGAATAGCCATTATGGCAGATGATGGATTTGGAATTGACGTAGGCGACATCCCGATTCCGCCAACGCAATCGGGTAAGCCAGAGATCACTGATCGGTTCGACTACAACGTGGCATTCGAGCTTGCCTTCGTTGGGGTCGGCCAGTGTGGCGGTCGCCTGGCGGCAACCTTCGACGAGCTCGGTTACGGTCGCGTGTGTGCCATCAATACGACGGTGCAAGACCTTGCCGAGCTCAAGTTGCCCGAGGAGCGGAAGCTGGACATTGGCCAGGCCAGAGGAGCTGGCAAAGATCCGCAGATGGCCGCTGAGCTCTTCAAAGGGCACGACGAAGATGTCTTCGACCTGTTCAAGAGGAACTGGGGCGAGGAGATCGATTACTCGTTCGTATGCTTCGCTGCCGCCGGTGGAACCGGAGCGGGTGGGCATCCGAGCGTCATCAACGTAGCTCGTCGCTACATGAAGTCCTTGAAGCGACCTGAAAAGGTCGGTGCAATCATCGCACTTCCCAAGGACGACGAAGGCCAGCAGTTTGCGAAGAACGCATTGCACACTGCCAAGGGCCTGAAGAAACTGGGGCTCAGTCCTATCATCTTCATCGACAACCAGAAGATACGGGACATGTACGATCCCCCAGCAACCAGAGAGCACGCCATCGAGAACCAGGCGACCGCCAAGTTGCTTCACATGTTCAACCGTCTCGCGGGATCGGACAGTGAACACACGACGTTCGATCGTGCAGACTTGGCCAAGCTATTGGACTCAGGCGTCATAACCTTTGCGGCGGACAACATCACAAAATGGGGTAACGCCGCAGACATCTCGACGCCGATACGCGATCAACTTCATAAAAACATGCTGGCGACAATGAACCTATCGAAGTCGTCGGTGGCCGGGTTGATCTATGTCCTGAACGGGACGGCGTGGGATGAAGTCAAGGCCGCTGACCTCGACCATGGCACTGCCATGTTCACTCGCATCCTCGACAAGAACTCGACCGTCTTTCCGGGCGTGTATCGTGGTTCCAGCGACGGTGGGAGTATTACAGTATTAGCCATGATTGGCTCCCTGCCATGGCCTCGCGAGCGGCTCATGGAGCTTGCAGACGAAGCCGGAACCCCAAGAGACGCGGTAGCCAAGCAGCTCGGCGTGTGACCAAGCTATTCTAGGAACTAGCCACGGCGGGCTGCATGCGGAGACGCAGGCAGCCCGTTGTTGTTAGAGCAAGGACGTAGGGGATGTTTGGGCGACTTGACAAGGAACGTACCCGTGCGTACATGATCGAGAGCCATCGAAGTCGCAAGCAGGCCGATGGTAGCCCGTACTATCGTCATTCAGCCAAGGTAGCAAAGCTAGCGGACGGCTTCGCAACAACCTACTACAGACAGAAGGGCAACCTGATCTTCCCGATGGACCAGGTCACTATCAAGGATGTCTGGCACGCCGGGATGCTTCACGACGCCATTGACCATGGGAGGGCATACGACGACATCCTGGAAGCCACGAGCCTTTCGGTGGCTAACATTGTCTCTGCTACTAGCAGCGACATGCGGTTGCCCCGGCCTCGACGGCTCCTAGAATACTGCAATCGGCTGCATCTTGCCGAGCCGCCCGCACAGATCATCAAGCTCGCCTGTCTGGCCTGCAACCTCCAGATGGCGATCGAACTGATCCAGGCGGACGAGATCAGCAAGACTACCGTGGCCCTGACGTTCTGGCCCCAAGAGTTACGAGACTGCGTGAGTGCGATTGACACGTTGAAGGATTCCCGCCTGGTCAAAGAGTGGACCTGGTGCAACGAAACAGCAGAGCTGTTGGACAAGGTGTGCAAGCGATGGAAGCGTAGGCACGACATACTAGGTGAATTACTCGATGCCTTCCCCAAGCAGAAACGGCATAGACTGTAGACAGGTACAAACCCAGCACGGGATGGGACCGGGCCTCTGGGCCGCCGGTGAGGACATCACGGAGCTGCTTCCTGCCCTGCGCACCATCATCGTTACCGTGCTCCAGTACAACGGCTACAGCCTTCGGCGTCCTAACTCGCTTCGCTATGCGCCGTTCATCGACGAGCACGCACGCGGTGCGCACATGACCATCCCGGTGATCACGATCAACGTGACCCATCCGATAAGGGCGACGATCCGAGGCTACGCCTACTCGGTCTCCATCGTGCCGGGCATGGACGGCCCCGGGTTCGTGTTCGCGTTGGAAGACATGGAGTTCGCCATAGGCAATGGTGGTTTTGCGGCCATATTCGACACGCTCACCAGCGCGGATCCGCCGCAGATGCCCCCAGGTATGCGTGTTGCGGGGGCAGCGATCAATCGCGTGCCGCCGACGCAGGCCCCGCCAAGCGTGCCGATCGAGAACGTGCGGCCAGCCAATGCGCCCCAGCAGGCCGAGCCGCTGGGGGTTCCCGTGGAGCGAGACCGTACGGCGGAGCACCAAATGGCGTTCCAGGCACACCAGGCTGGCATGATCTCCCAGGATGCGTTGATGGAGATGATGGGGATCACGATCGACGAAAACCAAGTGCGACATATTGACAGCGGGGCGGAAATGCAGCATGATACATCCCCCGAGCAACTCGAAGCCATTGAGGAGCGTCGACGGTTAGACGAGGCGGAGCGGACCTTTGGACGGTCTCTCCGGGCGATCGACATCGAGACGGACTAATGCCTTCGAGATTCTCCAACCTCCTGGGGCGGTTACGTGACATCTGTCGCCGCTATCGAGAGGGTGCCGAGGCAAATAGCCCGAACCACTCGTTCATCGATCCCTTCCTTGAAGATGAGGATTACGAACCACCCAGCTCATCGTCATCGGAGTCGATAGACTGGTGGGACAGCAACAGGAGTATGAGTATGAGCAGCGGCGAAATGTCAGACGCCGTCGCCACTGATGTGCGGACGGGAGAACAAGTAAGGCCCCAACCAGACCAGAGTGCCCTGCCCAGTGTCAACGACACGCGGCAAGCTCTGGAGGCTATTGAGCCGGGGCGTAATGAGCAGGCGTCGCAAGGGTTGCGAGAGCTTGCCCTGGCGGTCATTCGTGCCGTCACCGAGGTTGATCGGAATCTCAACGTGGGCCGCTTTCTGAAGGCCCTGACGATCGTCTGTAATGGTCCTGGCGATTTTAAGCTGGACATCCTCGACATTAACAGCGATATTGACCCAGAGGAACTGGCCAAGCAGATCGCCGAGCAGATGGAGGAGGAGGGCGGCCTGTTGTACGGTCGCCAGCTACGACCAATCCAAGTAGACTTTGGAGACGAAGAACATGCCGAAGCCACCGGACCTGATGGAGCACTTACTGGAGAGGCTGGAGAAGGGGATCGAGGGCTCGGACCCCGAGGCCCATCTAACGATGCCGACCTATGACGAGCACGACATGGACGTGATCAAGACGTTCGTGTTGTTCTGTCAGGACGTGCTCAGGCTCAACGCCCCTATTGCCGTCGAGTACGGCGAGGAGGGGATCACTCTGCGGATGCAGGACAACGCGCTGATCCCCATCGTCCACGGCGGTGGGGCGGCCTTGGACGACTCGTCTGGGTATGCCCACATCTCTCAGCCCAAGCAGCAAGGCAAGGGCATCGAACCAAGCCAATCATGGGGCGTGACAGGAAATGAGTGAGACACCCAAGTGCCGGACGTCGCAAGCGTTGTTCCGGTTGATCTTCGAGGACGGTAAGGTGGGCATGGTCGCCGCTATGCCCATCGTGCTGTTGGACGACGAGCTTGAGCCAGGCCCAGTGACCACGGAGAAGGTGGTCGCGAGCCTGCGAGCTCAGGCTGACGCTCTCATCGAGCGCATCGAGAATGCTGGCATCGAAGGCATCTACAACCAGGTGACCGACGAGGCCAACTCCCGCAGAGATGACGCTCTGTCCCGGGCAGCGATTGCCAGGGAGAAACACCGCCAGGCGGCGCACGAGGCCCGAAAGAAAAATGACAAGAAGTCTTGAAACATCCGAGGAACTGTGTTATCACTTTACAGAACCTCAACAAGGATCCAAGATGACTGACCCCAGCGAAGTGTTGATTCACATCGGCTCTGTTATCCAGGGTCATCTGCTCGTCGCCTCTGGAACGAGTCCAATCACCGAGGTCGTTAATGGCCCGCATGGTACGTTGGTCAACTGGCGAGACTCGGACGGCAACGATCAACACTTCCGCATCTCCGTCGAAGCGACGGATGCACCTCTTCTGCCTCCTGACATCGCTGCCATGGTAGACGATCTACCTGTCGTGAACCTCGACGAGTCCACGGAGGACGATGGCAACGCGGCAGAAGAAACCGAAGGCTGCACGAAGGCAGAGCCAGCCAGTGACGGCTGATCCTTCTGGTTAGATCAAGATGATCACCGGCCAGACACCTATGACGGGTGTTTGGCCGTTTTCATGGAGACAGCCATGCCACCAGAATACGCAGCCACATCCGCCGCCGCCTACGCACACATCATTGCGAACGGGCTCATCCGCCGGAACCGCCAGGCCGTATACACGTTCATCCACGACTTCCAGGACGATCCCGACTACAACGGCGGCATCGCCCGTTATGACGTCAATACGCGGTTCAACGACCAGAGCGATTCATACTGCCCGCGAATCCGCGAGCTCATCAACCACGGTGTGATCGAGCGACGTGGTCGCAAGATCAACCCAGCCACCGGGTGCGAGGTGTTCTATCACCGGCTCACATGTCGGCAGCTACCCCTTCCGCTGCCAACGCCACCCAAGGCATACTACGTGGCCCACGGTGACCCACCGATCATCTTCCCGAGGCGTTACCGGACCTTGACGGAGGCCCAGATGAACGGGCGGATAGTCATGCGTACGATGGGGTGGTCGGCGAGCAACATGCGCGTCGTTATCATCAGGCACAACTGGGAGTTGTGCATCGAACGGTTGCTGACGCGAAGACAGCTCACGGAGGGCTAACGTGAAAATCTGCGACCTCTGCAAGCAACCGTACGAGCCGATGGTCCAGGAGATGTTCGACGTCAATGGCAACAGATACACCTACGAAGTGATGTGGTGTCTGGACTGCACGTCGAAATTTTACGCAAAATTTTTCAGCAAGCGCAAGGCTACCATATCAGTGCCATTCGACACGGGTATGGGAAAGGGGAATGGGAAAGGGGATGGGGAAGAGAACGGTAGCATTTTCCATGCCTTGAACTCACTCGCCAACACAATTATGGGCCGCGACTAGCGACAAATTGCTGGTATCTGTCAAACTCTTGCGTTACAATCTATTGCGCAGCAACAAGTTGTGAACTTTCTCACGAGGAGAACCGTCTTAGAGACAGGGCGGTAATTAGAAACCGATTTCGGACGAGTAACTATGATCACGGCACAGAGTGACGCCATGACCAACATCCCCATCGCGATCGCCGACGTTGAACGTCGAGTGATCCCAGGTTGGCCGGACTACGCGGTAAGCGAAGACGGCACCGTCTGGGTTCTCGCGGACGATGTCTGGACCGAGGTCGCCCCGTGCGAACTACACACTGGTCCAAACTCTGTCTGGCTACGCAACGAGGGATGCCGGAAGGCATTCAACATCAAGAGCCTCGTCGAGCGCGTCTGGGGCACGTTCGGGGCGTAAGAACTGGTCTTTACATGACCTCCTTGGGCTGCTATGAAGTAGGCTCACACCTACCTCATTTACCCAAGGAGGAATTTCGATGAGACCTGTTGCTCTCTTGCTCGCTATCATCGTCGGGTTGTGCCTGGCGTTCGTGGCGAGCCCCACCGTCGCCGGTACCGAAGCCCCATCTGCATGCGCCGCTGAATGCCAACTTGCGTGTCCTGAAGGAGGGGCATGCGCGGCTGCCGCCTGCTGCGAGCCGAGGTGTTGTCGAACCCCCGTACGCACAGTCCTCGTGGCAACTGGAAGGTGTTTGGTGAAAATCTTGCCGCCTTACCCCCGGGCTCGGGAACGCCGCCTGGCGAGACGGGCCTGTAGACGAAGTTGTTGCCACTGATCTGATCCGACTCACTGGATTCCCACCCAGTGAATCCCCGCGCGGCCACTCAACAGTCCCCGTTGGGTGGCCGCCATCTTTCCTACCTTTCCGAAAGGATTCACCTACCATGAAGCGTTTGTTGATCGTACTGCTCGTTCTGTTCTTCGCCACCGATGCCTTCGCCTGGCGGCGAGGGAGACGCCGGGGCTACTCGTACTCGTCCTACTCGTATAGCTCAGGCTTCGCTACGAAGATTGACAACGAGAAGCGATACTACGACAATACGTTGAGTCTCCAAGACATCGCCATGATCAGGGCGAAGTGGATGGCCCACTACGGGTCGATGACCCACGGCATCCATGGCTACCACAAGAACTGCCCGCCATATCCAAGCGGCGTCTCGGAAGGCATCGGCTGCGGCGGCCCGAAGTGCGGAACATGCACGTACGGTAGTCGGACGTGCGTTGCCGATGCGGAGTGGAAGAGTAAGAACGGCATGACTTATCGTGTCAGGTTCTTCAGATAAGGCGAACTGCTAACCCCCGAACCAGGAGACGACGATGAAGAGACGTGAGCTACTCAAAGGCGGCGGTCTTGCGGCTATCGGAGCCATGCTCGGCCTCGGTGCCACGGCGGCTGCAAAACCCACGGACCCGTTGATGCTGGACCCGGTGAAGCTGCCCAAAAGCAGGAAGACCGGCCTGGCTGCCATCGGTGAGAATTGGGACCAGCAACGCCAAGACGAGGCAACCAAGCTATTTGAGTGGGGTCAGCGGCACCTCGACGGGATCTCGCCGGGCGGGATCTCCGTGCCGAAGAACTCACTGCCCGTCAACTACATGTTGAAGCCCGACTCGCTTGGTGACTTACCCGACCCGGGTATTCCTAACCTGTCAGAGAGCGGAGACCGACGAGCGCTGCCGTGGATCGGCAGCGACATCGTCGAGCGAGTGTTCGGGATGCTGGCCGGGCGTGAGTGGGGATACCCACACAGGCGGCTGCCTGAGATGCGGAACAACTTCGATGAGGTCATCCCGCCGTACCGCATCGTGACCGCTCGTTACAACTTTGACGAGATGGACATCACGCCACAGTACACGGGCGCCCTTCTGTACCGCATCGCCGTGGATCTTCACGGCGGTATCAAGCAGGCTCGCGAGAACTTCGCCAAGCACATCGGCAGGCCCGAGAGTGAGATAACCTTCGCCATGGAGCGCCCGCGCGTTCACGGCGAGCACACGGCCTACATGTTCGACGTCTTTGGCTGGGTCAACTGCGTGGGCTG
>Ga0180438_10000506_pt1 | contig 76197 bp, 68 predicted proteins | sample SS_ome_12_FD_132455 | JGI IMG/M metagenome (GOLD analysis project Ga0180438, IMG submission 132455) | Hypersaline lake sediment archaeal communities from the Salton Sea, California, USA - SS_3_D_2 metaG | ecosystem: Environmental > Aquatic > Non-marine Saline and Alkaline > Hypersaline >...
GGGTGTGACCCGTCCAGGACTCGAACCTGGAACCCGCAGATTAAGAGTCTGCTGCTCTACCAAATTGAGCTAACGGGCCATAAAGTATCCCCTAGTGTATTCAAGTCTTGGGGTGTTGTCAACGTTTGGGCGGATGGCGTTGATTTCCAAAGCCGTGATGATGTTCATTGATTGATACAGCCTTGATTGGGCGAATCATAATACCTATTCGCCGAAGACCCTCCCACCCACCACTATGCGGGGCACATGGACTATGATCCCGCCTTGAAATGTCGCCCATCCCATGCGCCTCACACAGACTACGATTCGCTCACAATCGCTTCATCATTGTCTTGCGCCACGGTTTTGGAAATGCATATGCTTTCAATTTAGTCCTTTACTCAAGCCGATGCAGTTTTTATAATACCCAACAAGAGGCGTAATCCCAATGAACCTGAATCTATTCCTGGCCCTGTTTGCAGCAATCATTGTCCTGCTCTTTGTTTTCATGCTCTGGTCGATGAAAAGGACGGCATCGAAACTCGAGGAATTCAAGCAATCCCAGCAAACAGACCAGGCCCTTAACCTAATGCAGCAGCAGATCGGACAGCTCACACAAAACATAAACCAGCAGTTGCAAAACATGAGTGGCCAGTTCACCAAAACAACGGGTGACATCGGTACGACACTCTTCGATGTCAAGAAAGACCTCGGTAAAATGGAGAGTGTGACCAAGGAAGTCCTGGACAAGGCTAAAAATATCTCAAACCTGGAAAACCTGCTCCGCGCGCCCAAATTCAGAGGGGGTCTGGGGGAGCTCTTCCTCGGTGATCTCCTGGCACAAATTCTTCCTCCCGCACACTTTGAGCTCCAATACAAGTTCAAAAGTGGAGAAAAAGTGGATGCCATCGTAAGGATCGGAGAGAATATCGTGCCGATTGACTCCAAGTTTCCCCTGGAAAATTTCCAAAAATTCGTTGCCGAAGAAAAGGAAAAAGAAAAGCAGGACCTGCGCAAGAAATTTGTGACGGATGTCAAAAAACACATCCAGGACATCTCCCAAAAATACATCCTTCCCGATGAAGGAACATACGATTTTGCACTGATGTATATCCCGGCGGAAAACGTCTACTACGAAAGCATTCTCAGGGATGAGTCTCTCGGTGAGGACCGAAGTATCTTCAGTTATGCCCTGAATAAAAAGGTGATTCCAGTTTCTCCCAACTCATTCTTTGCCTATCTGCAGGTGATTGTCCTCGGCCTCAAAGGACTCAAAATTGAAAAAGATGCCCGGGTCATTTCCCAGTCATTGGCCAGACTTCAGGGAGATTTGAAACGCTTTAGCAAAGATTTCCAAATCCTGGGGAGTCACCTGGTCAACGCCAAAAGCAAGTTTGACGACGCGGAAAAAAGATTGACCAGATTTTCGGATAAGCTAGAGATTGTCAGCGGGGATATTCCCAAGCAACTCCCCGAAGAAACGATAGAATCCGATGATGTTTAAGTCCCTGACTAGCCGGACTCGACAAGCTTTTCGACCTCTTTCATCATATCCGGAGAAGCGATAAAGATCAGCAGGTCATGGTCTTGAATTTCCGTCTCTGCAGGTGGGTTGAATTCGTAGTCATCTTTGCCGCGAGACCTGAGAGCAACAAGGAGCGCCCCAGATCTCTCGCCTAATCGCACGTCTCTGAGATTTCGACCTATCAGGGGAGAACCTGTCTTGACCAGAATTTCCTCGAATCGCAGCACTCTTTCCCTTTCCCTTAGCATGAGATCGAGGAAACTCACTACCATCGGCCGGATCATCTCCGAGACCATCCGCATACCACCGATAAACTCAGGAGAGATGACAGCATTCGCGCCCGCTTTTCTTATTTTTTTATGAGACTTTAGATCAATTCCCTTGGTGACAATGCGGACATCAGGACTGAGGTTCCTGGCCGTAATGGTGACAAACAGATTGGCCTCATCCGTCGGCAAGGAGAGGAGGACACCTTTTGCTCTTTCTATCCCTGCGCTTATCAGCACCTCATCCTCGGCGGGATCCCCTTGAACATGCAGGATTTCACCGGGATTATCAAATTTATCCATATTTTCTTTGCGGGGATCGACAACGACGAAATCTTTCTTGGTCAAGATGAGCTCATCGACCACTGTTTGGGCTGTCTCATCAACGCCGCAGACAATAAAATGATCCCTTAACTTCGAAACTTTTTTCTCCATTCTCTTTCTCCCGAGTATATCCTTAAGCTCTCCCTCGATGATAAAGCTCGTTATGGATGAAACGGCAAAGGCGATAGTCCCCAAACAAAGGATGATGAAGACCACGGCAAAGATCATAGCGGCAGGATTGTTGCTGAGGTCAGAAACCTCCTCGTAGCCGACCGTCGACAGTGTGATGACCGTCATGTACAGTGCCTCGAGAAAGCTCCATTCCTCTCCCCCCAGCGTCTTAAACCCGAGGACTCCGATCATGACAACGACAAAGAACATCGCCAGTGAGACAATGAGGCGGTTTTTGCTTTGCATTTGTGTCAAATTATAAAAAATCAGACCCTTTCTGGCAACAAATCTCTTTAACAGCCCTCTCTAAATTCCGTGTCCGACAATCAGTGATTCCGTTTCAGAAGGGTAACAGTCTCCAAAAAAGGCGTGAAGGGGAACATGTCAAAGGCTGCGATTGAAGCCACTGCATAGCCCTCACCCACCCATAATGCCAGGTCCCGAACGTGTGTCTCCAGACTGCAGGAAACGCAAAGTATATTATTCGGACTCTGCCGGGCGATTGCCGTAATGACTGACAGATCACAGCCGGCACGTGGAGGATTTATGATAACAAGACTGTTAGGGAGGAAAAGGGCACTCTTCACAAAATTTTCTACCCTTGAGTGAATGAATGATGCCGATTCAAAACCCAGTCTCGCCGCATTTTTCGAGGCACAATCAACAGACTTTTTATCCGATTCCACACCTAGAATCTTCGTTTCTTTATTGGCTAGATACAACGATATCAACCCAACCCCACAATAGAGATCGATTATGCTCTCATTATCAGAATTGTTGGCCTCTACAGCAACTTGTTCCAATAGCCTTGGCGTCAGGGCCAGATTCGATTGAAAAAAGGAACCATAATGCGCAAAAAATCTCTTTCCAGAGAACCGGTGATCAAGATAGACATCACCCAGCTCAATCCTCTGAGAAGGAATGGCAACTCCGATCAACTCCGGAATTCTCAAAAGCATATCTTCGGCATAAGCCGTTAAAAGTCCTGGAAACACTCTTTTCACGGATAGGATGATATGCGCCTCCCTTCTCCCGTGAGTTAGCTGAAGCTCGAATCCGTCGAAGGGAAAGTCGTGTCCGAACTCCTGCCTGCAGGCCGCCACACGCCTCGCAATCCGCCTCGCCCAGGCAGGAAGAATCCAGAGTGCCCTTTCGAAGGGGACTGCCCCTTCGCAGGGGTCTGTGCCTCTGATCCTTACGGTGTTCCCATGGTGGAAAATTTGAAACTTGGCCCTGTTCCTGAATCCCTTTTCTATCGGGGCGGGTGTGATTTTGGGACACAGTCGCTCACAGCCAATTCCCTCCAGCAGTGAAATCATCTGCATCCGTTTTTTCTCGAGATAAGTTTTGTACAGATATGTTCGTGTTTTCATTCTTAACCTTATTTTTCGTACACACCCCTCATAACACCATAGCTCTGTTCACACAACATTAAAACAGAATCCTGGGGTATTTCCAAATCCGTGACACGAAACATCTCGTTGGATTGCCGGTAAGGAGTTTTGAAGAGAGTGCTCAAAAGGGCTATAATCAGAGCTTTGATTGCACAATGCGACTCCACAGGTTCATTCTCAACAGCTATGTTTGCATCCTATCCTTTTTGCTCATGAGTATTCCCATTATCGCCTACCCAAATGAATTTCCAAATCCTAAACATTCCGCAGAGGCAAGCCTTGAGTTAGGTGCAGATGCCCTCCAGCGCCGGTATTTTCGGCCAAAACTCACATTCAGCTTTCCTATTGACTGGGGCCATCTCTTCGTCGAGATGAACTACTACCAGAGGATAGACAGCCAGCTGAAGGGGGAGGTGGATTTTTGGCTTCTCGGAGGAACGCTGATCAATGTGTCGGACATCTTGTTCTTTGAGGCCAGTCTGAACCACATGTCTCGTCACATCACATCGGTCACCTATCCGGTGATTTTTGATGTGAATGAACTTCTGGGGAGATTGTGGCTCCATACGCAAAAACTCAATTTGGGCCTGGGTGGAGGAGGTTATGTCGGCGGCAATGATGCTTATGACAACTTATTTGTCCTTAACGTTGAGCTCCCTCAGATCCTGGATACGGAATTCAGCCTTGTGGCGGAAGCTAAACTGGTCAATTTCAGCACAATTCTGCATGAGTTCGAATTCATTATTTCTCTAAGTCAGAGTGTAGATCTCTTCGTGAGGAATGCCAAACATTATGAATTGGACACAACGACCTACCTGGGCATGCGACTCAAATCTGGCGGAGACACCAGAGACTACGTTAAAAAGTTAAAGCTGAGGGCTGGCGCACTTCCTGCCAACGACAGGTATAAGCTCATAGCTCATAACGAATTCTATCTAGAATTTCTCCATTCTCCCAAGAGGCGGCTGCAATTGCTGTTGAACTGCCGGATTCCCATTTTGAGAAACGAAGAAATACTGGGCCCGTTCAAACCCGAAAAAATCGCATATCCTATCCTTCTGGAGTATGAGCGAAGGCTAACGGATGAGCTTCTTGCTACAGGCTACATAGGCTTCAGCTCTGAAATGCCTTTAGATGTCGATCGCTCTTTTTCATCGACCCTGGGATTCGGGGTCGGAATTACAAATCAGTCGTTCTTTGAAAAACTCGATAAAGGGTTCAGGTTTGCACTATCAGGGGGAAGAAATTTCACTCATGCCTATGATATCGATGCAAAAATCGGCATAAACACGTTGGGAAAACCGTTGAATATCGGCGCAGAGGCAAAAATACATATCAATCAAGAAGAGTCGACAAGCACACTAAAGCTTTTCACGGAATTCGGAGGGGAAATCAAAGCCAGGATGTTTATTGCAGGAAACCTCCTGGATTCTTTCGATGACAGCGCATCGCTGACAAGCTGGGAAATCGGATTTGAGCTAATAAAATGGTTCTAGCCCGCTTTACGGACAAAAAAGCGGACATCTTATTCGCGTGAGAGCATGGGGATAATCAGACCGCTTTGCTCTTTTCGAAGAAATAGGCGCCCCAAAAAATCATCATCAAAGAAATGCCTATCATCATAACCAGATCAAATAGAACCGAGAAGGATGAAACGCCGATCAATACGGCTCTCAATCCGTCGACGCCGTAGGTAAGTGGATCGATGTAGGAAATATATCGCAACCAAACGGGGAAATTGTCGAGTGGATACAGGGCTCCCGAGAGGAAGAACAACGGGAAAATCACAAAATTGAACACAATGTTAAAACCCTGCATGTCTTTCATTTTGGAGGCGAAAATCAGTCCTAAGCCTAAAAACGAAATGGATATCAAGGCCATAAACACAAGGGCCAGGGGCAGAGCCACGATCGTGTTGATTTTAAAGCCCATAAGGAATGATAGCCCTAAAATCGAGATACCTTGCACCAAAGCAGTGGTGACTCCCCCCGCAAGCCTCCCCAGCACGATTGAGACCCGGGATACCGGGGCGACCATAATCTCCTTGAGGAATCCGAATTCTTTATCCCAGAGCACGGACAATCCGCCAAAGGTAGAGGAAAAGAGCAGGCTCATGCCGAGAATACCGGGGACCAGAAAGCTCACGTATCCCACTCCTTCCGACACACCGGGAATCATCATCTTCCTGAATCCCAATCCGAGAAATGCCAGGAAAAAGAGAGGCATGGCCAGCGCGCCGACGACACGAGATTTCGCCCGGGAAAATCGCTTCAATTCCCGAAGCCACAGAACATAAATCGCTGCGCCCTGGATGATCATCGTCGCTTTCCCATTCGACCTCTCATCATGGCTCTGTTCCGCTCGCTCTGGCTGGCTTCCTGGTCTCTAATCGTACGCCCGGTGTAGTGAAGGAACACATCTTCCAGACTCGGCTTTCTCAGGTGGACACAGGTCACCTTCACGTCATGATTGTGCGCGGCCGTGATGAGTTCAGGGATGCGGCGTTCCCCTCTCTCCATAGTCAGGCTCAAAACTCCTCCGTGTTTAGTCAAGGTCTCGATCCAGTCCAGGCTATTGAGATGAGCGACAAGATTCCCATCATTACCCTCCAACTCAAGGGAGACAACATCACCTCCCAATACATCCTTGAGCTGTTCTGGCGAACCGGAGGCCACAAACTTACCGTTGTCCATGATGGCAATTCGCTCACAGAGATAATCCGCTTCCTCCATGTAGTGGGACGTCAGAATGATCGTCACTTCGCTCTCTCTGTTGAGTTTCTTTATGTAATCCCAGATATGCCGGCGGGTCTGGGCGTCCAAACCTAGTGTGGGTTCATCCAAGAACAACACGTTAGGCTTATGGACAAGGCCGCGGGCGATCTCCAACCTCCGCTTCATCCCGCCAGAGTATGTCTCCACCAACATACCCGCCTTTTCGGTCAATTCGACTAACTCAAGGACCTCTTTGACTTTATCACGTCTCTCATTCTTCCCCATGCCGTACATCATGGCATGAAATTCCAAGTTTTCTTTCCCCGTTAATTTGACATCGAGGGCAACTTCCTGGAATACGACTCCGATGTTTTTTCTTACGTCATGCTTATCATGGGATACGTCAAAGCCAAAGATGCTTCCATGACCGGAAGTCGCATCCAGCAATGTTGAGAGGATGTTTATGGTCGTCGTTTTCCCCGCTCCGTTCGGACCCAAAAGCCCAAAGAGCTCTCCCGCCTCGACCGTGAAGGAAATATCGTCAACGGCGGTGAAGCTGTTGAATTTTTTTATCAAGCGGTCGACTTCTATAGCGTGCATATTGAAATCTTGGTGAGGAAAGATTCTTATAGCACAGCGCCTGAGGGCAGTCAAACAATCCTCTGAGATGTTTGCAGTAAGAAGAAATCGGGTAAAATAGCGTTGATTTAGTTGGGGCGGGATGTTTCGCTGTCTTGATTCAGCTTATAGCCATTCTTCTTGAACAGTCTCAAGCAGGCATCCGCGACTGCGGGATCATAAAAAACACCTTTGAAATTCTCAATCTCGTCCAGGGCCGCATCGACTCCCAAGGCAGGTCTGTATGGACGGTGTGAGGACATAGCCTCGACAACATCAGCCACACTTAAGATTCTTGATTCCAGCAGGATATCCTGTCCTTTTTTTCCATCGGGATAACCCGAGCCGTTGATTCTCTCGTGATGCTGCATGACAATTTGAGCAATCGGCTGTGGAACTTCTGTCTCAGCCATGATGTCATGGCCATATTTTGGATGGGCCTTGATGATGCTGATTTCATAATCGGACAATTTACCCGGCCTGGTGAGAATCTCCACCGGGATATATATCTTTCCTATGTCGTGGATGACACCAGCGATCTTGACATTGTCCACTCTATCTTTGGTCAGCCCCATCTCTTCCGCAATATCCGAGGCCAGCTTGGCCACACGACGTTGATGTCCTGCCGTGTAAGGATCTCGCATTTCAATCGTCGTGGCGAGAGCTCTAACTGTGACTTCTATTGTTCGCTGAATTCTTTCCTGGCTCTCTTTCAATTCATATTCCACTTGTTTCTTTTTTTCCCTGGTGCGAATCGCTTCGATGCCATAGGCAAGATCATCGGCAAGCGCAGATAAAAGAATGATTTCCTCACTATCAAACGCATCGGGATCTTCAGAAAAGATATTCAATGCGCCAAGAGTTTGGTCATCACGAATCAAGGGAAATGCGACGGAAGAATTAAAGCCCCTTTTTGAGGCCTCGATGATCCAGGGTATAAAACCGTTCTTTTTACTGAGATTTTTATCCAGACTGACATTTCCGGTTTGGACCGCAGTCCCTACGGGATCTTTATTCGTTTTGAGAGGTGACCAAGTCAGTTCGACAGATTCCAGATATCCTCTGCCCTCACCTACCTGGACAACAGGTCGAATTTGTCTGAATCCGTCGGTTTCGGGATAACCCACCCAGACAAAGGGGTAATTTCCAAGATCGACAAGCACGCGGCACATCTTGTTGAGCAACGTGGTTTCGGTGTGGGATCCGACAAGGACAGAGTTTCCTTCTTTGAGAGTTTCAAAAGCACGGTTCAGCCTTTTCAGCCCGGATCTATTGCCTTTGGAATAGATTGGGGCAGGGCCAAACCCGAAAATTCTGTTTTCCATGGTATAACCGTAGTTTAGTCGTTATAGAAAGAGATAAATTGGAAGTAACTTAAAGAACTGATAATCCGGGAGACTGCAAATATTTTTGATTTAAAATGCTGACTTTGGCTTGAATGAGACCATTGAATCAGACAGAACCTTGATTGCACAACCTGACTTTTCCGGATCTTCGTGCGTAACGAACCAGGCACATTCACTCCCGAGGCACCTCGACTGTTTTTCCTCAATTTCAGAAATGACTCCGGAATCTTTAATGGCGATGATCATTAGTGGACATATGGTAGGCATAGCTGCTCCCTTGTTTTAAATTATTTTCAGTGTTTGATTCTTTAAACATTATATCCTACCCGATATATTGTCAAATACCCAATGCTCAAAAAACCAGAAATCAAATATTTAGTCAGCTTGAGGCTCAAAAAAAAGATATTTTTTTTAATTTTTTTTTTATAATGACTAGCAGGGAATACGCGAAAAAACAACCTTCGTACGATAGGAGAACGGTTTATGAAAAAACTACTAATCATTTCCATTCTAATCTGCTTTATCATTGGCTCCATACATTGCGCTTCATGGGGAAGAAAGGAAAAAGGAGCGGCGGTTGGGGCAGGAGCTGGAGCCGTCGTCGGCGGCGTTATCGGCAAAGCAGCGGGAAGCACGGTCGTAGGAGCTATTATTGGAGCAGCGATAGGGGGAGCCGCAGGTCTTTATATCGGAAGCTATATGGACAAACAGGCTAAGGAAATCGAGAGGGACATCGAAGGCGCAAAAGTCGAAAGGATCGGAGAGGGTATAAAAATTACCTTCCAATCGGGAATTCTATTTGATGTCGACAAGGCCATCGTGCGAGAAGAGACCAAATCAGAACTGGCAGAACTCGCTCAAATTTTGAACAAATATGAGGATACCGATATCCTCATCGAAGGGCACACCGACTCAACAGGCTCGTATGAATACAACCTCACGCTCTCCAGGCAAAGGGCTCAATCCGTCGCTAACCACCTCGCCATACAGAAAGTCAATGCAGCGCGATTCACGATCATGGGATACGGTGAAGAACAGCCGGTCGCGCCGAATGAAACGGAGGAAGGCCGTCAACTGAACCGGAGGGTGGATATCGGCATCATGGCCAACGACCAGTTGAAGAAAGCCGCCAAAGATAAAAGTTGAACAAGCAAGCCTGTTTAAGAATTAAATTCGCTAAAAATAATACCTGGCACCGATCCCGGCATTGAATGACAGCTCGGTCCTGGGCGCAAAATCGAAGATAGGGACTATTTCAAGGAAAATATCTATCGGGGCATCATCGAACATGAAGATGATTCCCAAGGGAAACCTGGCGCCGAACCTGTCTCTATACTCATCCTTGAATCGAAAGCCGATGCCATAATAAAAAGGGATAGAGTGTCTTTCGGCTTTAATGAGACGGAAATTGTGGAAGGTGTAATCCATGTGCAGATGGAAGGCATTCTCACGGCCAAATGCCCAGGCTGCAGCACCGACAAGGGCTGTTTTTTGGCCAGTCCAGTGTTTGAAATTGATTCCTGTTGGCTCACCCAGAATGATGCCCAGACCGAAGCCATTGCTCTGGGCCTGAGCCGTCCCGCATAACACCATGGCAATAAGCATGATACTTACAATGAACCTTTTCATTCCAGCCTCCATTCAAGCCATAGTTTTCATCTATTATCACATAATACGGAAACATTGATCCATAAGTTGCCCAAAATCACCCCGCAAATCACCGTAAAGGGCTATTGACGCCAATCTCATCGCACATCATCATGAAAAAGGTCTGTTACCATGGGAAGAACTGCATCAATCGAGAACTCTTTATTTTTGTCGCCGCAAGGAAACAAGATACGGAAAAGAGATAAAGCACGGTGAGGCTTAAGATGCCTAAAATTCTCGTGGTTGAAGACGATCTTGTCAGTGGCCATATGATCAAGACCAGGCTGTGTGAAAAGGGATACCAAGTTAAAGTTGCCAAAACCGGAGAGGAGGGCGTCAAGCTTGCGCAGCAAATTCTGCCCGATTTGATTCTGATGGATATGGTTCTGCCGGGTATACACGGCCTTGATGCAACCATCCAAATCAAGAACAACCCGCTGACAAAGAATATCCCCATATTTGCCATCACGATCTTGAAATCTCCGGATTTTATCAAAGCCTGTTATCAGGATGGCATCTGTGTTTTTCTCAGAAAGCCCTACGATTTTAAAAAGCTATTATCTCAAATAAACCGTTTTACAACCAAACCCTCATCAGAAACAAAAAGGATAATGGTCATCAATGACGATGCTGCCTTTGTCCAATCCATATCGGCGGCGTTGCAAGAACACAACTACCAAGTCGTTGCAGCACCGGATGGCGTGGTGAGGGTCGAGCAAGTGCACAGAATAAAGCCTGATTTGATCCTCTTGGATATCGGGATGCTGGAAGACTGGGGTGTGGTGATGTTCAGTATCCTGAAGACGGCAGATAGTACAATGTCCATTCCCATCATCCTCATGCACAATCAGCTATCTCCGGATGAATTGGAACACACCACCTCTGAACTGGGTGCTGATGATTACATCACAAAATCCTCTGAGATCGAAGAAGTAGTCGCTAAAATCCAAAAAATCTGCAGCGATTAATTCTCTAGTGCCAAATCAGTGACATCAGTACCGGGGAAAATACCGTGATTGACGTGGATTCCGGGAACCTCCCAAGGTCTGTGGATGGTTTCACCGGGCATATTTCCGGTGAGTTGACCATCCCGAACGACAAGAACACCATTGACAATGACATGGCGTATCCCTTCCGGAAACGTCAGAGCGTCATCCGGTTCATAGTCGACTTTTCGACCATGGACAAGCTACCCACAAATGATATGGCGGGACCCGTGCATGGTAGTCGATTTGAAGAAGCACTCTCCCTGCGGCCAAAATTTCAACCACAGGGAAGAGTGCTCATCCTACGGTGTGTCACCGCAGGAAATCCTGATCAGGACGATGTTATGGGGATGGAGAGTTAAAAAAGGCTTTGCTGTTTGCTCAAACCATCTCGATATTTCCATTTTCGTCTTTGCCTTTTCATAAATATTAGACTCTACTCTGGTTAAAAGAGTTGTCTTGAGTATAACTTTAGGGCGAAATATTGATGAAAAATTCTTTCGAGCTAAATTATTTTCAGGCATAGAGTATTTTTGACTCAAAGTCGTCATAATCTGAAAGTCTATACATAAACGATCAAAAATTCTGTATCATACTAAAGTTGGGATTGAATGTGCGAGGAATAAACAATGAACACACGGGAAACTATCATCATCTATCAATATTCCGAGAGGCTAAAAACTGAGCTTTTGATAGGCTTCAAGTTACTGACATCGATAGCCGGCTTAGAGGGAGAGGCATTGAGAGGAGCAGAAAGAATCATGGCCGTGTATTTCGAAGCCTTGCTGGCCGATGTCAGGACAGCTCAAAACATCAAGAAGTCCACCCATTTCGCGAAAGCCGAATCAAAAATAACGGAAGCTTTAGAGCTACTCAAATTGTATGAGTTTGGCGATATGAACAGGTGTATTTCAGAGGCTGTCTCCGCCATCACCACATCTTGTCAGATATCGATGCAGGCTCTTGAAGAGGCGAACCTCCTTTGACTTCCCGACAACTCGGAACTTTTCCAGCGGATTATTCTTTCGAATTCAGAGGAAATGGAGAAATCGCTAATTTTCACGGGACTTACGCGAGAGATCCGCGAACAGAATTCGCACAAATACGTCAGGGGGCATCATGACCTGAGGCACCCTGTCGAAATCAGATGTCGGTTTTGAGGCAATCACTTCTTCCAATGTCTTCCCCTCAGCGATTAATTTCCTGACTCGATCTCGAATGACTGCAAGCATATCTCTGTATTTTCTCAATTCGGCGCGATTCGACAGCAATCCATGTCCGGGAATCACCTTTGTCTCGTCGTCGATCATATCAAGGACCTGATCCAGGGTGGCGATTATTCCGTCGATGCTCCCGCCGTGAGGAACGTCAATAAAGGGATATCCTCCGTTAAAAAAAAGATCCCCCATGTGGACAACATTCTCTTTTTGGAAGTGAACAATGCTATCTCCATTGGTGTGGCCATCAACCAAATGAAAGATATGTATGTCTTCACCGTTGAAGTGAAAGGTTAGCGATTTATCGTAGGTCATCATAGGGAGCGCCATTTCCGGGTAAGCCGAGACCGTCGGAAAGCCAGGATGAACCCAATCGACCTCCATCCCCCGCCTCACATTCTCATGAGCAACAATAGTGGCTCCGGATCGTGCAAACTGCTCATTGCCATTCACATGATCGAAATGCTGATGCGTCGATACGACATACCGGACAGGTTTATTACTAATCTCTTCAATAGCGCCTTTGAGTTTTGCGTACATTTCTGCGTAGGACGTATCGATGACCATCACACCATCCTCGCCCGCTGAAACTCCGATGCAGCCCCCGGCGCAGTAAAGCAAGTACACACTTCCGCTCACTTGGACTGTCTGGACTTTTAACTTGGAAAAGTCCTGAGCGAAAGACGAAACAAAAGCCAGAAACAGCACTATAACCAAAGAACAAAAGTGTGTCGTTCTCTTTTGCCTTGCCATAATCCCCTCCTCAAATAGGCGGAATATATAATTAGCTTTCATCGTTAGGCTTTATACTTTCTCCTCCCCAGCCAAAAATAAGGAACAAAGCCTAGGATTGGCAGGACTAATATGATCACAAGCCATTTGGCCAGTTCAGAGCCGGACAGTTCCTTTTGTAATACATCCATGACGGCCCAAACCCAAAGCACCACGACGACGACGATGATGGCGACTTCTGAGAAAAGTGAGGGAAAAATCATGTGCCTCTTCCTGAATATTGATACGAAAGAAACTTTTAAAAGTTATATTTACAGATAGGGATAATAATTCAGTCAGGATAGCACAAGCTCCATTTCAAACTGATTCACATACCTGGCGAATCCGATGCGTTTCAGGAAAGCAATCATACCGGCATCGGTGTGCTCGACATTGATGAGCTTCACACTCGATATTCCGCTTCGCATTTTCTCAACCTGGTGTCTCAGCAAGGCGGTCGCAATCCCCTTTCTCCGGAAGCCGCGTTTAACAAGTAAGGTCATTATCCAGTTCAACGTCGGGTAATAGACAAGAAGGCCGACGTGTTCGCTTTTATGACGAGCACCGATAAGAATCACCCCATCTGGAATTCGCAAAATTGAGGCGAAACTGTTTTCCCAGGAGGGCATCCAATCAAGAGAATCTGTGAAGTTATAAAATTCATCCCGCTCAACAGGGAGAATTTCGATCTCAAGTTCAATCCTCTTTACGAATTCCGCATTTTCAAGCGACAACTCGAAACAATCAAACTCACGAGTGATTTCAAATCCGGATTTTTTATAGGCTTTGACTGCAGCCTCATTTTCCTGCAGTACTTCCAGAACGAATGTTCTCACGCCTTTATCCTTGAGTCTCGGGACAGCGTAATCAAACATTGCCTTGGCAATGCCTTTCCCTCTGTAGGGCTTTGTGATGCCGGTTCCAATATCATAGGCCGCTAAAGCACCTTTCCAGCGATCTACCCCTATCAACGTGTAGCCAATCATTTTGCCCAGATCAAAAACACCTACCGAAGCTTCAAAATCGATACCGTTTTTGACTGCCCGATTCAAAAAACCTTCTTCGGACATATAGCTCATGTCGACGGCATAATCGGAAAAGGCCTCGACAAAGGTTCGGTATAGATATACGGCAGTTTTTTCAGATAAATGCTCATAATTTAGAGACATTTCTCACATCCTTGGATTGAGTGAATAGATTTTTAAATATCCAGTTTTTCGAGGAATTCAAGGACCGCTTCGTTGAACTCCGCTGGCTTTTCCATGTTGACCATGTGGGCCACGCCTGGAATAACCACTTTTTTCGCTCCGGCGACTTTGGCGATAATCCTATCGACTATCTCCAGGATACCGGGCATGTCCAGATCTCCGACTACAGCGAGCGTAGGGGCTTTTATCTCATCTAACCGACCGATAGCCGGAGGCTCCAGCTCTGTCATAACGCTTAGGCTCTCCCAGTCTTTGAAGGTATTCAATGCCATCTGCTTCACTTTTTCTCTTACGGTCTGATCCACTTCGGATGGCTTTCTATAGGGGCCATCCGTCCAGGCCTGCTGAAAATACTCGATGGCCATTTGGATATTCCCCTGGCTGAAAGCTTGTTCGAGCTTTGCATTGTTCTTCCGGAAAGCTTCACTCTTAAACTCATAACCACTGGCCCCTGGGGCAGCAAGGACAATCGCGGACGTGTTCTCCGGATAAGCTATGGCAAAATCGATGGCTATTCTCCCCCCGAGCGAAAGACCCATGAGGGCTGCCTTTGCGATATTCAACCGGCTTAAGACTTTTCGCAGGTCTTCATAATGCTTGAAAGTATCAGGAACCCCTTTTGAATCGCCATGATTACGCACATCGAACCGAATGACCCTATACTTCTTGGCAAAGACCTCAAACTGGTCATCCCACATGCGACGGTCCAATAGCCCCCCGTGGAGCATGATGAGGGGGTGCCCCGCCCCCATTTCTTCATAATAAAGCCGGGTCTTCCCCACATCGATGAATCCAGTTTTCTTTGTCAAAGTCCCCTCCGCCGTAGAAGGTAAGGTCATTTGTATGCTCAATACCAATAGAGCCAGAGTCAATGTGAAAAAAATTGCAGGTTTATTCCTCATCTTTAGACCATTTTGACGCTAATACCGAGTCACAATGCATGTTAAATTTCTTAGTCCAAAACTATCCCTTTTATTTTTTGGCGAAGTCACCGGGAAAGCTCAGAACGACTTGACCTCTCTCATCAAGGAAGTCCAGATTCGCTTCACCTGAGGCAGACACTTTCAAACGAAGCCGAGTCTGCCCTTTTTCATCTGAAAGCATAAGCACAGCCTCCTTCTCCTTGTTTTTACCCACAAAAACGCGGTTGGCCCCAAATTCTCCGCTTTGTGCTGCTTTTTGTAATTCCTCCATGGCTCTCTTCCGTTCGGGGCCTTCATCCAACTTTTCGATAGCTTCAAACTTGTCGATCAACTCGAGAAGAGACGTCTCCGGCCTGTCCCAAACTTGAAGGCCGGCTGAACGTTGACCGTCATCTTCATTGTACATGATGCCGATGGTCTGGTCCTGATTATACTGGTCAAACAGAAGGGCTGCGCCTGCACTTTTCTTTTCCTCTACTTCTCCACCAGCAAAAATCAACCCTCCGCACTCGTCTCCCTCGTCATTGTAAAAAATCATTCCCGGAGATCTACCGCCTTTCCTCTCTGCAGTCCGGTCATCGATAACCGGATCAGGAAAACGCTCTTTATTCGAGATGGCTAATTTAAGGGTTCCATTTTTTTCAACGATGTTGATGCGCTCGACATCGATTTCCTCAAATTTTTGCCTTTGATTTAAAGGCCTAAACCCGGTAAGAATAAAGGCTCCCAGCAAAACCGTAATCACGAAGGCGTAGATCTTCAACAGGCGAACATCTCTCCGGATCTTCTTATCCATAGGTTTCTCCTCTCATCTCTTAACCTTTGACTACGCAGATCAGTTAAAAAAGTTCTTAGCAACCAACGTTCTAGCCCAATCATTGAACGAGATCGTTACCAATAGGCTAGGAAATTATCCGGAAATAACACAATCCGCTTCTGTCTCAACAAGCCACTCCTTCCGGACAAAACCCTTGACCTCCACGAAGGTGCAGGCGGGCCGGATTTCGGAAAAGATCTCGCCGTGAGCCCTGGCGGCATCTTCCCATTTCGAAATATCTGTAAGCATTATTCGGGTGCGCACGACGTCTTTCAAGCTTCCTCCAGCTTCTTCGATGGCTCTCCGCATTATATCGATACAGTATTTTGTCTGGCCGTAGACATCGCCCGGGCAGGTTGTCGAACCATCAGGAGCTATGGCAGCTGTCCCTGATACTGAAATAATATTCCCTACCCTCACAGCTCTGGAAAAACCTATCGGCTCCTCCATGGGCGACCCGGATGATATTGTCTTCTTGATCATTTGGTGTGCCTCATACTAGAGATTACTCCATTTTAATACAAATCAGAACTCTTCTGAATCCTTCCTTATTTTTTCCAGAAGGGCATTGGCCTTACTCTCCCATTTCGTACCGAAATACACACACTTTTTTAAATATTCGACGGCTTTTCTTAACTCTCCCTTCTCATAAAAGAATTTTCCCAGGTAATAATAGCATTCCGAATCGTTCGGGACAAACTCGAGAGCGGCCTCGAACTCCTGTATTGCCTTCTCCTTTGTTTCCAATTTATGGTATAGTTCTCCCAGCGATTTATGCGCCTCGAAAGAGACGGGGATGGTCTTTACGGTCAAAGAGTGGATAAGCTCTTTGGATTCAGATCCTTTATTTAAGTCGGCTTTTTTAGCCTTTTCGTCATAAAGTATGGCTGAACGCCAGGATCGTTCAGCCTCATCATACGTCCCCATTGTCCAGTGAACTAAACCAATGTTGTAATGGCCCTGCGCATCGTCTGGAACAATCCGTATAACTTCCTGATATGCCCGGAGAGATCTCTCATAATCGCCTATCCTGAAGAGAACGTTTCCGGCCAAATCATGGGCTTCTAAATAATCAGGATCCAATTCGGCAGCCCTCCACGCACACTGCAAAGCTTCTTTCAAATTCTCCAGATCGAGGCAGAGAAGCCCCAGATTAAAATGAAGCACAGGGTTGAGATCATAGAGGCTTAGGAAAGCACGCAGCATTGCCACGGCAGGCTTCACTTGACCCGTTCTGACCATGGCGAGCGCTCTCTGATTGATTGACGTCATACTGTCTTCCAGGTCCGAATGGAAGACATAGGCGAAACTTAACTCAACCTTGTCCATTATTGCTTTTGACAGGAGAGGTCGTCCATCTTTAGTCAATCCGGGGTTTCGATCCAGAGACCTGTTTCTCAAAAGCCTGGCCTCCATATCCAGAGGCGCCAGCCTGATGACCTGTTTGAAGAGTGATGTCGATATTTCGAATTGGCTGTCGCAGAGATATATTTTGGCCAGGTTTTTTCTGGCTTCAATAAAATGGGGCTCATGTTTTATAGCCTCTTCTAAATAGAGCTTGGCTTTAACACCATCCGAAAGCTGGTTGGAGGCATAACCCATTAAAAAGAAAATTTTGGACAGGGGGCCGAGAGTATCAATCGTTTTTCTCGCCAAGTGCAGACCTTCTGTCCAATCTTCATCGAGAAATCTGATATCCACGAGCTGTGAATAACATTCAATCCGATCGTAGCCATTCAAGAGAGCCAGTTGAAAATTGATGGCTGACTCCTCCAGGTCACCCGACTTTTTCTGTAAAAAACCCATGATGAAATGAGGAAGGCCAAGGTTCGGGTGGTTTTTCCGTAGCTTCCCGAGTATTTGGTTAAAAGTTTTCTCTTCCTCCTCTGAACTCGGAATATAGAATTTTCTCCATGCGTAGACTTTGGACATCAGTGTTTGAAGTGGATTCTGGGATTGCTTAGCATGGTATCTTGTCCAAAAAACTTCTCTATAAGTAGATTTCAGCGACGCTGGCCACTTGAGACTTATCTCTCGCGAAATGATTTTTGTATAAAGTGTGTCGAATTCCTGACATACCCTTAGTGCCTCATCCCGTTTGTCATAGGAAAAAAGGATATACCCGAGTAAGGCAAAGGCATCGATATTGTCGGGGTTTAGACCGAGCTCCTGTTCGCAAACTTGAACGGCTTTATCCAGCTCGCCATTCCTAAACAGGGAAAAGGCGAGGTCGACTCGGACTCCCTTCCTTTCAGGATCTTTGGATAACACTTCTTCAAAGTGGCGGATGGCTTCAATGTATGCCATGTAATCCATACATTCCCGACCCCTTCTCTCATTGCCCCCGGCCGCTTCTAAATACGAAGCCATTAAGCCCAATTGAGACAGGGCAAGGATGACTGAAAAAATTCTCTTCATTTCCCCACTTTTAGCTCTTAAAAAGCTGCACCTATAAGCTAGGCTCTTCGAAACAAAAAGTCAACTCCACCCATCACTCCACTCATCAGACTGGAACAGGTCCGATCCCATATAGACTCCCCATCAAACAGAATTTCGGGAGACTCGACCTCTGCTGTCGGACCGAAGTGCCTGATCAAAGGCGGAGCTGCCAAGTTATCTTCGAATTGCCTAGAATAGGGGGGCTATCGGGATAACCTACACCCGACTGGGGATGGAAATTTCCGCACAAAGGTGAGAGGGGGTTCTGTCCATTTAAGGTCAATGCGTTTGACACGGCCTTGCCTTAAGTTTATGCTATAGCGGAATCAATTGAGGAAACACGGAGGAGACGCCATATTCAATTTCTGGGAGTGGATTGACACAGTGAGGATTATCAGGAATGCCCGATAAAAAACCATTAGCCGTGGGAGTCGCTAGCAGCGGGAGACGCCGGGGAAACTCGACGACTCTTCTGAGATCCTATCTGGAGGGTGTCAGAGAATCCGGTTTCAAGACAAAAATTATCTATTTGAATAATCTGTTGTTTCGAGGATGCCAGGCTTGCGATAGATGCGTTAACGGAAAAGCCTGTAACCTGAATGACGATCTGAATGATCTATTTCCCATCATGAAGGAAGCGAAAATCTGGGCCATGGCCTCACCCATTTACTATGACGGCGTGAGCGGCCAACTGAAGACTTTCTTCGACCGGCTGCGCTTCACGACTTTTGCGCCTCACAAACTGGAGGGCCCCCGTAAAGGTATCATCATTGTCACCTATGAAGACAAGCCGAGGAAAGCTTACTTCGATGCAGCGTCTCATCTGGCCCAATATTTTAATTGGAATAAGCGAGGAGACTTTGGCAAAGTCGAGGTCGTGGCAGAGCCCAATCTGGGTCCGTGGGATGCTTGGAAGCAAAGACCTGATCTGCTGGCGAAAATAAAGCAAATTGGCCTGAAGCAGGCTACGGAATTACACAGAAAACTTCAATCGTGAATAATCCGCGCTGTGACACGCAAAATAAATAAACTGGCGGGAAAAAATGAGAGATAAGGCTAAGAAGATTTTATTTGCGATTCTGAGCACTGCCCTTTGTATGAGTTTCAGCTTACACACAATTCATCATACCCAGGCAGCAATAGATAGGATTGAGATTACCGGTTATGTCTTCCTCGACGAGAACGATAATGCCTTACGCGATGATGGTGAGCCAGGAATACCGGGAGTGGTTGTCTCGGATCAAGTCGCAGTGGTGGCGACAGACCAAAACGGAGCCTACCAGATTGTGGGCTCGGGAGGCCTTGGGGTTGTGTTTATCAGCACCCCGAACACATATACGGCAAGAGTTCCCTTCTGGAAGCACATCGACAGAAAATCAGGCCGTTGTCAAGCTGATTTCCCGCTCAAACAAAATCAAAAAACCGACAGTTTTTCATTCATCCATGCTTCAGACCCGCATTTGAACGAAGCAACATTACCCCGGTTGAACAAATTCAAAGCTATCGCCGAATCTCTATCACCAGACTTTATCCTCATGACAGGCGACCTGGTCTTTGACGCCATTCGGGTGAATGAAGAGGAGGCGCGAGGATGTTATGAGCTCTACAAAAGGGAGATCGAAGGCCTTTCAATCCCTTTCTGGAATGTCCCCGGTAACCATGAAATCTTTGGGATTGAAAGACACCACTCTTTAGTCAGCAGTTCCCATCCCCTCTACGGGATGAAAATGTACCGCCACTATCTGGGTCCCGACTATTATTCCTTCAACTTCGGCGGAATTCATTTTGTCGGACTCAACACGGTCGATTATCATGATATCTGGTACTACGGAAATATCCCTAAAATCCAGCTTGCCTGGCTCGAACAGGACCTGTCCTTTGTTCCTCCGGGAGTTCCTGTCGTAACCTTCAATCACATCCCCTTTTACAGCGCCTTCCAGTCCATCCTGGGCTACATGGATTCTGCGCGCTCCTCGATGCTCATCGAAATCAAGGAGAAAACATATTTCCGTCACACCGTCAACAATGCGAGCGATGCTCTCAATCTGCTGAAAAAACACAACTATTGCCTGGCGCTGGCCGGGCATCTCCATGCAACCGAGAACCTGTCTTACGAGATGGGTGGTCTGCGTATCCGGTTCAATCAGTCCTCAGCCATCCTGGGCGATGTTTCTTACGAAGGGATGAAGATGATCTCCGGCGTTACCCTTTATCGAGTTAAGGACGGAATAATCGACGATGGCAAATTCATCCCCCTCGATAAAACGACAGAAGAATAAACATAACCGCCGAAAACGTCAACCTTTTCTGAAAATCCTGCGTCTATACTAATGATAATCAGGTAAGACTTAGGAGGCATCTATGCACCGCGTCAAATGGATTAGCATCTTGGTCGTCATTTTTTTAAGCTTGACTTTTCTGTTTCCGGCGCCGACAACCAAAGATCGGGAAGATGAACAGACGAAAAAAATCATCAAGAAAGCCTGCAGGGATGATTATATTACTATCGATCTATCCGGATTAGCAGAACTGAAAAACATGAACATTCACCTCAAAGATCTGGAGTGCTTGGAGGCGCTGGAAGAACTCGATGAGGAACTGGCGTCCCTCGAGAAGCTAAAAGACATGAAAATTTCCATCGACATTGATGCCATACTCGAATCTCTCGATAGCTTGGAGTGTCTTGAAGAGCTGAAGGATATAGACTGTCACCTCGAAGTATTAGAGGCATTGGAAAGCCTGGAATCACTGAAGTACCTGGAAGCTCTGAAGGCTCTGGACAAAATGCATATCGACATTGACTGGGACGAGTTCGATATCGACATGGACGGGTTCGACTTTGATTGGGATTTTGATTTCGACTTCGACGATTTTGATTTCGACTTCGATGAATATTTTTACGACGACACTGACGAAGACCCGGGAAAAGGTGTGCAAAAAGAGAAAACCACCACAAAAAAGACAATCAAATAACGTTTTTTTTTGATACACAAACCCCTCCCCGAGTTCAACTTGACAATCGGAAACCCAGAACTTATATTTAAATTGGAGTAGGGGAAAAAAGCAGCCATTGTGACGTAATTCCCACACGCTGCGTAGACCACCAAAGATTTGGGGAATTCATTCGTATTAAAATTTTTGGAGGTCCCCATGAATAATTCCTTCATTAATATTTGGGGAATTTTGTTCACAGTCATCGCGTTGGTGATCACTCCTCATACTGCCTGTCAGAGCCAAGACGATGAAATACCCATTTCAACGTATTCCAAGGAAGCTCGAAAAATCTTTAGAGAAGCGCGTAATTTATTCGAATTTCATCGTGAGGCAGAGGCTGACGCACTGCTGAATGAGGCCCTCAATAAGGATCCCCTTTTTCCGCAAGCCCATATCTACAAAGCTCTCACAAGTACTTCCAGCGAAGAAATTGATAAATCTTTGGAAATGGCAACTGCTAATGCCAGCAGGGCGACCGAAGCCGAACAGCTTTTCATTTCTGCCATCAAGGCCTTTCATTGGGAAAAGAATCCAGAGAAAGCAATCCAACTCTACCAGAAGGTCATCGAACTGTACCCAAATGATGCCCGCCCGCGATGGATGCTGGGCAGAGTCTACACCAATATTAAAAAATCGGCCAACTCAATAGAACAGATGAAAAAAGCGGTCGCTCTCAACGATAGCTTCGTGCCGGCTTTAAAAGACCTGGGTTACCGACACATGTTCATCGAGGATTACCAGAAAGCGGAAGAGTACTTTTTAAAATCTCTAGAGCTTTCGCCTGACGAACCCAACTCTCACGATTCTCTCGCTGACCTCTACACGCGAACCGGCCGATTCGAAGAGGCCATCGCTCATTATAAGACTGCTCTGGATTTAGATCCGTCCTTTGCTTATTCAGAGCGAAATGTAGGCATAAATCTCTGTTTCCTTGGGAGTTATAAAGAAGGGCGCAAGGTTTTACGCGAGGCCGTAGAGAAAGAGACGAATCTCTACAATAAAGTTTTAGCCATGGAGAAAATAGTCCACTCTTATCTTTACGAACAGGATTATCCGAAAGCCCTTGAGGCTGCAGATGAGACTGTTGATTTAGCCATCGCCAATGGAGTCCTCGAAGAAGCTGCAAGTTACCATTTGGCGAAATGCGTCATCTACTGTGAACTCAATGATTGCGAAAATGCCCAAAAGAACATCGCCGAGTGCAAGAAAATGCTACAGGAAATGAACCTTGCGCCCTACGATAAAAAATACTTTACGGGAGAGTGTCTGTTCTGGGAGGCCTGGATCGCGGCAGAACGGAAGGAATTCGAGTTAGCCTTGAAGAAAGCCTCTGAATACAGAGATATTCTTGAAGCTCGAAAGGACACTTCACGCTTCATGTACCATACGGCCCTTTTGGGATATATCGCGCTACAGCAGGAAAAATACGATTGGGCTTATGAGTTGTTCAAGAATGCCGATATTGACGACCCCTTTTATATCTACCTTATGGCCGTGGCCAAAGATAAAGCTGGAGATCTCATCACAGCAGCGAAATACTATCGTAAGGCCGGAAACTGGAACTATGATTCGCTCATGTATGCGCTTGTCCGCCATAAGGCTTTAGCACGCAAGACAATGTGAACAGCTTGAAGGAGACACTCTTTCCATAGTCTTATCCTTCACAAATCTATCTCACCTCTCAGCTGAGAAATTTTGCGATAACAAGAGGCTACGCTTTGCAAAATACGATGAGATCTTCAGGGGAAACCTCTTTTTCTCATGGAAAATCATTCAGAAGACAGTATAATCAAATGGAATAGAATTGAATTTCGAACTGACAGTATTCATGTTTCACCTTTGCCTGAAATTCATGAAAATTGAGGAGAGTGTCAGAAATGGACATTCACAAAGCCCCCTGTGATTTGAGCATTTCAGAAGCAATGGCAGCCCTTAGCGCAGGCGAGTTGACTGCTCTCAATCTAGTGAATTCCTGTCTAGAGCGGATAGACAAACTCGATGATCGAATTCAAGCTTGGGCAATCATCGACCGGGAAGGAGCCTTGGAATCCGCTCACAACCTGGACCTGGAGCTCAAGGAAGGAAAGAGACGCAGCCCTCTCCATGGAATTCCGGTCGGAGTCAAGGATATCTTCTACACGGCTGGTCTTCGCACGGAGTCGGGTTCAAAGATATGTTCGGGCTTTGTCCCCTCCTTTGATGCGACAGCGGTAAAGCGCATCAAGGAAGCGGGTGCTGTCATTTTGGGAAAAACTCACACCACCGAATTCGCCCTTTTTGACCCTGCCCCCACTCGAAATCCCTGGAATACGGCTCACACACCGGGAGGTTCGAGCAGTGGATCGGCAGCAGCCGTTGCAGCCGGTATGTGTCTTGCTGCGCTTGGAAGCCAGACCCTGGGATCGGTTTTGCGTCCCGCGGCTTATAACGGAATTATCGGTTTCAAACCGAACTACGGTCGCATCAGCACTCATGGTGTCGTTCCACTGAGTTGGACATTTGATCACGTGGGTATCTTCAACCGCAGAGTGGAAGACAGTGCCCTTCTTTTCCAGGTCATGGCCGGTTACGATTCTCAAGACCTCCACTCTTTGGATAAGGCGATTCCCGATTGTCTGAGCCAGCTCACAGCGACAAGACCGCCTTCTCTAGGTTTGGTGAGACAGTATTTTTATGATCAAGCCGATGAGGATATGTGCACCCACACGGATAAATGTGCAGACCTCTTCCGGCAAGCGGGAGCAAAGGTGGAGGAAGTCGTGCTGCCAGATAGTTTTACCGAAATCTTCGCAAACGGGCTGGTTATCATGAAAGTCGAAGCGGCAGTCAGCCACATGGACATGTTCGCCAAACATAAAGAACAATTCAGCCCTAAAATAAAGGAATTTATCGAGGAGGGTCTTTCCTTCGAGGCAACCGAGTATGCCCGGGCCCTCCAGAAACGAAAACAGCAGATGGCTGACATGGAACCTCTCTATTACGAGTGTGACGCCTTTATCACTCCGGGGGCACCCGGAGCCCCCCCTAAGGGATTGGAGAACACGGGAAGCCCCATAATGCAGGGGCCATGGACAATTCTGGGAGTTCCAACCATCAACTTACCTGGAGGATTGGATAAAAAGGGGCTTCCTCTGGGTATTCAGCTAGCCGGCCCACCTTTAGCGGAAGCATTCCTTCTCAGCACAGCCTGGTGGTGTGAAGACATGCTCAACGTTCAGCTTCGTCCGCCCCTCGATTAACCTCTTCATCTTCCTCCCAAATGGCGGTACGGCAGAGCAGGGCGCTGTCATAGCAATGTTCACGGGCTGGATGACCGGGCCAAATCTGGCTTAAGTCCATTTGAATCCAATGGCGATAAACAGAACTCAAAGGAGGAGTATTGGTCATCTGAGCTGAATCGTGGTATGTGGTTACTTTAAAGCAAACCCAAACCCACTGGAATCCCATCAAGTGGACGGCGTCTCCGGTTCGAATAGCTTAGGTTCGTTGCTTTTATAAGCTTTCAAAGCTGGGGATTGAGAAGCTCCGGCTGCCTGGATTATTTCGCATTTTTTGCCAGGAATTGGAGCATTTTGGTCCATGCGTCCCTTTCGGCCGAAGCCATATCTTGAGCCTGGACCTTTGGAGTGATCAAGGTGGGGGGGAGATTGGGAATAAAAAAGGCATGCCCTGCCATTTCGTAATTCAAGTGCTTTACTTCGAATTGAGGTTTCTTCTCCGTGATTTTCTCCATCATCGCTGCGGCCCATTCGCTTGTCGGGCCCAGAGAATCCTTTGCGCCGCTTATCAACAGAATCGGGCACTCGATATTTTCGACTTTTATGCGGGCCTTTTCCAAATCGTCTTCAGCCGCATGAGCAACGGACCACTCATGGAATTCCCTCAACTTCGATTTATCGAAATTCCAGCTCGGCTCGTACTCCGGCGGATAGACGAGAAATGGAAAAGGCTTCCCTTGATAGGCCCAGGATGACACTTTTTTTCCCTGACCGATCTGTACGCCCTCAAAGACATACATAGAGGGCGCAAAACCAACGATAGCCTTGAACGTTGACCGGAAGACAGAACCAAGGAGCATAGCTAGCTCGCCGCCTTTCGATATCCCTATAAAGGAGATGCTTTGCGGCTGAACTTCATCGCGACTCCTGAGCCAGGCGACAGATTTCTGAAAGTACTCGAGAGGAATCTCCGCAAGGCCTTTGGGCAGACCATAACTTCCCCTGTAGTCAAAGTAGGCCACGGCCAGAGCCGCATATCCTCTTGAAGCGAGCACGGCGGCCACCTGTTCCGACCATAAAAATCCTCCTCCTGATCCTCCCGTTACGATGACGGCCGGAAGAGCGATCTCTCCTTTCTTGACAAAATACTTCCCGACGAAGTCCTCGTTCACATCGACCTGAAGCACATCGGGGAAGGCGAATCTCATCAGGAATTCATCTGTAGCCACAATAGCATCATTCTGAGATATCGACAGTGTTATTTTTTGTGGCTGCGTACTCATTTTCGCAAACATGTTGAAAGGCCCCTTTACCGGTTTTTCAAGCCTCATGGCCCAGAACAGCCCTGCGGGATCGACAGAGGCGTATGATCCTGATAGAGGTCGCTGGGAAGAGCTGTCAATGTTACCGTCCTGGCCGGCCAGAAAGTCCGCATGAGAAATCCATTTTCGCCCCATATCGTCCCGTGTCTCGAGGTGAATCGTATACGTCTCGTCAGGAACCAATTCCCTGACTATCAGGATAATTTTTTCATCCACTAGATCGGAGCTTCGCTCAATCTCAATTTGGGGATCGGACCCGAAGCTCTCCGGCTCTCTTCCATCACAGACGGATGTGGAAAACCCCTGCAGATAGAGAGCTGCCATTAAGACAATTCCGACCTTCCATTTCATGTCTTTCCTCCCGCCTCGTTCATACGTACAGGAGACTATTGTCCCGTTATTTGGGCTACCAAGCAAGCGAAAGTGTTTGATGAGCCAGAACTAAAAGCCCCTGGATAGGAACGTTGTAAGGACAGACGTTTTCACAATGGCCGGGACAGTTGGCACAGAGCACAGCACTTTTTCCGGCAAGCTTGGCACCGCAAAGATATGAGCCCCCCTACCCTACTAAAATCAACTCTTTCTGAGGCTCTGAGATAAACTCGGCACCATCTTTCGTGACCAGAACCATCTCTTCGATAGTCACTATGCCCCGGTCGGGTACTTTCAGGCGGGGCTCGATAGTGAAGACCATCCCCTCCTCGATGGGTTCAAAGGGTTTATTGGCATATTTTTCCCAGGCCGGCCCTAAGAGGGCGGTTCCATCGTGAGCGAACCGTCCCACTTGGTGACCCAAGGCGTGCGGATATTCCTCATAACCCTGGGATATGATGTGATTCCGAGCGACCGCATCGACATCGCGGCCTATAACACCCGGCTTGAGGGCTTCTCTGGCTATCTCGATAGCTGCTACGATGGTATCAAAGCCCTTTCGGACGTCAGACGGCGCATCCATTTCACCTTCCTCAAGGACATAAAAAGTCCGCTGTAGATCAGAGCAGTAATCATCCACTTTGACTCCAAAATCCATGTTGAGAACATGCCCTTGCTCGACTTTTCGATCGGTAGGTTTGTAGTGGGCTTCGGCTGTTGCAGGGCCCGTGAACACGGCAGGACAATGACTCACTTCCCAGGCGAATTCCAGGTTCCGCTTCTCCACTTCCTCAATCATAAACTCAGCGATCTCCTTCTCCGTCCTCCCGGGCTCGATGTAGTAGGTCACCATGTGAAAAATATCCTGGGTGTGGTCAATGGCTTGTTTCATCCTTTCTATTTCATCGGCGGTCTTCCGCGCCTTCAGGCTGGAAGTGATTTTTTCGGCAGAGACAATCCGGTCGGTATAATCAATTTCCGCGAGAAGATCATGGAGCGTCAAGTACATCCCATGAGTGAGTCCATCACAGACCTCGCTGGCTTTAGAGTAGTTCAAGGCAATCGTGGCCGGGTTTATTGCCTTGAGAGTCTCCAGAAATTGATCTTTAATGCCTTCGACATAGCTCATAACCTTGGTGTAGACGCCCAAATCTTCGATAGTTTGGGCGTCCATCTGACCGACGATGACATAGGTCTCGCCGGATTTAGTGATGACAAATGCAGAGTGCCAGGTCACATCGGCCGCGATCAAGAAATCCAGCATGGGATCTCTCATAATCCCCGTTTCTCTGACAAAGGTAATCCAACAGTCAACATCGTATTCGTTTAATATTTTGATGGCCTGATCGACTTTTTCTTCAATAAGCATTAGTCATCTCCTTTCTCTACTCTTCCTGTTCTTTGAATTCTCCTGCGGTTCTGGTGAACAGTGTGAGAACAATCATTCCCAGGATCATATGGCCGCCAAGGACGTACCACACATATTCCGGGTGCCCTCCATCCCGAAAAAATCCATAGAGCGTCGTGTAGATGATCCCGCTCAAAGCTGCTCCGATGAGAAGCGACAGAAAGTTCAACCCGGTATAGAGGCCCGCTTTCTCTTTAGGAGCAATCCAGCATATATACTCCTGGATCCTGGGCGAAGATATCATCTCCCCTGTGGCAAACAAAAATATCCCTAAAAAGACATAAGCCGCGGCAGACACGTTGGCATAGCCAATAATGGCCAAACCGATGCCGGCAACAAGCAACCCGAAGATAAATGACGGTATTGTCCTGAAGCGTTCAAAAATCCTGGAGACAGGTACTTGAAGAATCATGATGATGTATCCGGTATGGGATATCATCTCTCCCAAAATACGTCTGACACCCGCTTCGTCTGGATGTGAGAAGAGGTTGGCAAAGCCGGTTCCGAACACGGCCTTTAAATCCAAGTAAAGCCGAGCCGTATCCAGGTTTCGATCGACATACAAGGCTAGGATATTGAAAAAAGCCCAAAGGGGTAACCAGAAAAACAACCCGACTATAACCAAGAAAACAGCAAACTTGAGATCCGCAAGAGCAATGCCGATATCCTTGAATTTCTGTTTCAGAGATATACCCTCAATTTCTCGCTCTGGCTCTTTATAAAACAAAATGGTAATGACCAGCATTAAACCGATGGAAACGGCAGCAGCGAGAAAAGCATAGTTCCAGGATATGGCTCTGAGCCTTCCGGCAACCATTGGACCGAAAGAGCCTCCCACATTGACCATGGCGTAGAAAACACCGAAGCCCAGTGTTTTGTTGGTTTTATCGGTCACAGCCCTCACGGTTCCGGCTATCAAAGGTTTGAAGATACCGGCAGCCAAACCGATGGTCAGCATGGTGAGAGCAATACCCGAAAAGCTTTTGGTTAAGATGAGCAGGAGTATCGAGGGTAAATAGGCCACATAGGAAACGATCAAGACTTTTTTAAATCCGTACTTGTCGGCAAAGGTCCCCGAAATAACGGGAATCGCATAAGAAAAAAACAGGAAGACACTCTGGACAATACCCAGCTGGGCCCGGCTGTAGCCCAAATACTCCATGTAGATGCCGAAGCCGAAATAAATGCCGTAATAGGCAAACCGTTCGAGGATTTCTATCGTGTTCGCAATCCAAAAAACTTGTGGAAACGGAGTTCTCTCCTTCATGCACACCTCACAAGCTCAAGATTTATTCGATCTATTGCACACGAGTGTGCAATAGTATAAAAAAGACAGTTTAAGCGCAAGAAAAAATGGGCAAGAATAAAACTTGGGCATACCTAATCATTTTTATTTAGGGTAAGATATTGATAATCTGCAATCACGCATCCGGTCATGAGAGGAGACGTCATGGAACACAAAGGCATCTTTTGCAAATTTTTGGTTATCGCTGTCTGCACGAGTTCTATCCTTGTTATCAACGCCTGCACAGCTCATAAACCTTCGGAAGAGTACGATATCATCATCAAAGACACTCTTCTCATGGACGGAACAGGAAACCCGGGGCGCAGAACAGATATCGGCATTATTGGGGAACGCGTCAAGTATGTCGGTAAAATTTCCGGCGAAGCAGATGTCGTCATAGAGGCCAAAGGAAGAGTTACCAGTCCGGGCTTTATCGACATGATGGGACAGGGTAGCTACGAACTTGTTGTGGACCGGGGCTCAGCAGAAAGCAAACTGCGTCAGGGGATCACGACACTACTTGTCGGAGAAGGGTTTTCCATGGCACCTATGAATGAACAGATCGCTCAGTACTTAGAGATCAAGCCAGAATGGACCACGTTTGCCGAGTATTTCCACTTTTTGGAAGATAACAAGATAGCTCTCAATGTTGTTCACAATGTTGGGGCCGCTCTCATCCGAGCTTTAGTGGTCGGCGATAAAGACGTGGAACCGACTCCGGCACAGCTCGAGCAGATGAAAGCGCACGTCGAACAAAGCATGATAGACGGGTGCGTGGGAATATCCACAGCTCTGATTTATCCTCCCGGCTCTTATGCCAAGACAGAAGAACTCATCGAGATGGCGAAAATTGTCGCCAAGCACGGAGGGAATTACCAGACGCATGTTCGAAACGAAAGCAGCCAGCTCCTTGAAGCAATCGAAGAGGCGCTTCGCATTGGACGGGAAGCATCCATTCCGGTTCACATCTATCACCTCAAGGCCGCAGGAGAAGAGAACTGGCACTTGATGCCAAAGGCTCTCAAAATGATCGCCGATGCACGGGAAGAAGGTCTCGAAGTCACCGCGGATATCTACCCCTACCTCCGAAACGGAATCGGCCTTGAATCCTTTATTCATCCCAGACACTATGCCGATGGACGCGAGGCATTCCTGCCGACACTCAGTGATCCCGAAGTGAGGAAAAGACTCCAACAGGAGATCGAGACCTCTTCGGATTGGGAGAATTGGTACAGACATGTGGGAAAGAACTGGGGAAACGTGTTGGTCAGTAATTTGAGAAAAGAATCAGATCCCGAAATTGCCGGGTTGTCTGTCAAAGAAATCGCTGAAAAGCGAGGCCAGGAAGTGTGGGGTGTCTTTTTCGACCTGGTGATGGAAGGCGTAGGCGTCAATCCTAAAAGCATGAATGAAGAACAGAAACATCAGGCACTGAAGGCACCTTTTATCTGTGTCGACACGGATGCCGCCCCAGTGAATCCAGAAAAAATTGCCAGCTGCCACCCTCGGGCCTTCGGCGCCTTTGCCCGAATAATCGCCAAGTATGTCCGCGAGGAAAAGGTCATCACTCTAGAAGAAGCTATGCGCCGAATGGCTGCCCTGCCTGCTGAAATTCTCAAAATCAAAAACAGGGGCTTAGTGGGTCCAGGCTATTATGCCGATCTCCTTATATTCGATCCAGACAGAGTCCAGGACAAGGCAACCTTCGCATCTCCGCTCGAATACTCTGAAGGATTCGACTATGTGATCATCAACGGCGCCATTGTCATTGATGACAACCGCATGACTGAGGCCCTTCCCGGACACGTTATCCGACACAAACGGTAGCTCTTGATTGACTTAAATAGGGCGAATCATAATCCTTATTCGATACTTTCCAGGGCTTGCTTCAGATCCTGGATCAACAAACCGACGTCCTCGACTCCGACAGAGATACGCACCAGGCTTTCGCTGATCCCTGCCTTGGCCCGCGATTCGGGGCTGAGGCCAACATGGGTATTCGTGATAGGTTGTGTGGCGAGACTCGTCACGCCTCCCAGACTCGTGGCGAGTTTGATGAATTTCAGACTGTCCATGAATAACTTTGTCCTGTCAAAATCCCCATCCAGGTCAAAGCTGAGCATCCCTCCAAATCCCTTCATCTGCTGCTTGGCCGTTTCGTGATCCGGATGAGTCGCTAATCCGGGATAGTAAACTTCCCTAACCTTCGGCTGCTCTCCAAGAAATTCCGCTATTTTCATCGCGTTCTCGTTCTGCCGCTGAATCCGAAGAGCCAAAGTCTGCATCCCCCTCAGAGTCAAGAAAGCCGTAAGAGGATCCATCACTCCACCCAGAATCTTGCGACAACTCCAGATGGAGTCAAAGTGTACTTGTTCACAGCAGACGCATCCCCCCATGATATCGTGATGACCCCCCAGGTATTTGGTTGCGCTGTGAATAACAACATCCACATCGAAATCTTTGGGGTGTTGATTTATGGGGGAAGCAAATGTTGAATCCAGCATGACAACAGCACCCTGTCTGTGGGCCGCCTTGACCAGAGGCCTGAGGTCCACAACCCGCAACAGTGGATTCGTCGGTGTCTCAAGATAGAGAACTGTCGCACCCTTCTCGATTTCTTCCAAAAAACCCGCAATATCATCGCAGTTGACCGCGACGGTTTCCAAGCCAAGCCGGGGTAAATAATCATGCAGAAATTCGTGCGTTCCTCCGTAAACTTCCCGCTGGTAGACAACCCGGCTTTTCTTATCGAGGATAGCGAACAGTGATGATGTGATGGCGGCCATACCGGATCCAAAGGCCAAGGCATGGGCATAGCCTTCCAGATTTGCCAGAGCGGCTTCGGCCTCTTGCACCGTGGGATTATCCCAGCGGGAATAGATATGACCCGAATGATGTTGTACGACATCGATCAAATCGTCCGATGTCCCAAATTTATACGTGGCAGTCAAACACACTGGGGGAATAAGAGGTGTGCTTTTCATGGCTGTCTCTCCTTCTTGCGGCATTTTCTTCACTTTACAGAATAACCGGAGTCAGTTTCAAGCAATGATTTATCCTGCCATCTCTCGTTCACAAAAAGATATGGCTTATCACACTACTGAGCACCTGAAGATGAAAACTCGGAGATACGCCCAATAAAAAGGAAGTGGAAAAGAGACTATCAAAAGACAGTCCTCTCGGCTTCAACCGGTATGATGGGAACTGCCCGTCGTTCAATTACCTGATCGTGGACTCCCCCCAGGATGTGAACAGCCTCACCCACGGAGAGATAGTCGAGACAATATTGATTTTTAGCCAGGAATGAAAAATTTAAGGAAATTTCCGCTTATCTACTGGTTCCTCATCCAGCTTTGAGTTCCTTTTTGAGAATTTTCCCGGTCGCAGTCATGGGCAATGAGTCTCGAATTTCGACTGCCCGCGGATACTTGTAAGCCGCCATTTGTTCCTTCGACCAGGCTATGATTTCTTCCGGAGAGACTTTCTGTCCTTCTTTAAGAACGATCAGGGCCTTAATCTCTTCGCCATGTTCCGCATCAGGAACTCCGATAACTGCGGCTAAGGATACGGCCGGGTGGGTCATCAAGACTTCCTCAACTTCCCGGGGATAGACGTTGAACCCTCCCCGAATGATCATATCTTTGACGCGGTCTACGATGTAAATGTACCCTTCTTTGTCCTTTTTGGCCAGATCACCGGTGTGAAACCAGCTCGTCCCTTTGTACGCTTCTGCTGTTTCATCCGGTTTGTTGTAATACCCCTTCATCACACAGTGGCCCCGGGTAACCAATTCACCCACTTCTTCAGGCGGCAGATCTTTATCGTTCTCATCGAAAATCTTGACCTCAATTCCCCATATCGGGGTACCTATAGAACCTGGCTTGCGTTCCTTATGGAGGTGATTGAAGGAAACGACGGGGCTTGTTTCTGAAAGCCCATACCCTTCGATGATCGGAATATTGTACTTCTCTTCCATTCCTTTGATAATTTCCAAAGGCAGGGAAGCTCCCCCAGAGACGCCAATCCTGAGCGTATCGGCAATCTTTGCAATATCAAATTTATTGTCATTATCTTCATAGGTGAGAATCGCCCAATACATGGTGGGAACGCCGGCAAAGACTGTGGCTTTTTCATTCTGAATGGCATCGAGGACAGCTTCCGGCATAAACCTCGCTATGAAGACTTCAGTGTTCCCCATGGCAAACCCCGCATTCATCTGAACGGTCTGTCCGAAGGAATGGAAAACGGGCAAAACAACGACATGGATATCATCATAAGTTAAGCGCAACAAATGGCAGCAGACCCTCGCATTCATGACCATATTGGAATGAGACAGCTCGGCTCCCTTTGGAAATCCTGTTGTTCCCGATGTATAGAGGATGACAGCCGTATCATCGGGATTGGTCAGCGCCATTTCAAAGACCGGGGATTGGCTGGCCATGAATTTGGCCATGGTCTGGGTTACCTTTATGGGAGAGGGAGCGGTTGGGTCGGCAGTAATCACCCAAAAGTGCTCACAATCATCGGAGACCTGAAATCCTTTGAACCCCTCCTCCGCCATCGGCAAATCTGGAGTTCCTTGAAAGCAAAAATACGCCTTAGCCTGGCAGTCCTGGAGATGATAGGCGATTTCCCGGCCCTTAAGCAGGACGTTTAAGGGGACTATTGTGGCTCCCGCTTTCAGCACTCCATAATAAACCATGGGAAAATAGGGCAGGTTAGGACAGCTGAGGGCGATTTTGTCCCCTCTCCCGATTCCGAGCTGTGCCAGTCCATTGGCAATCTGGTTTATGGCGGCCTGTAACTTGGCATAGCTCAGGCGAGTTTTGCCAAATATGACGGCTGTTTTATCCGGGTTTTCATTCGCACTGTAATCAAAAACAGTAGCAAGATTGAGCATGTCATCCTCCTTGTTGCTTAAGGCAGCCATAGACATATAACACACACCATCAGATGATTCAAGAAAGAGCAAGGATATATCGAGACAGACTGGATTCGAGGAGAAGGCTGAACTAACCTCTATTGTTCTTTCTCTGGTTTTTTTAGCTCATCTTTGGCCAGGGTAAAATCGGGATTGTTGTCCAATGCTTTGGCGTAATAGTCTCTGGCTTTTTCTGTATCTCCTGGTTGTTTTAGTCATTTTTTCTCCTTAGCTCAGCCGGTTGGAATAGAATTGATGATTTGTTCCAAATTGTCGATGTATTTGATTATGGCTGTCCGGCCCTTCTCTGTTATATGACAGATGGTTCTAGGTTTCTTCTTGACATACTTCTTCTTGATTCGGATGTACTTGCTTCGCTCGAGATGACTGAGATGGGTACTTAGATTGCCATCGGACATCTTGAGCCGGGACTTGAGATAATTGAATTCGGCGCTCTCCTGCACCATCAATATAGACATGATTCCGAGGCGAGCCTTTTGATGGATGACTTTATCCAGATGAAGCGCGGCGTGTTCTTCCATGGGGTTAAGACTTTCTCCACTTTCTGTTGATGAGTATCCCTGTCACAATCAAACCAATCCCGAAAAATGCAGCCAGGATGATATCGTTGTATTCAAGGAAAAAGACAGCTGTGATTATGGTCCCGATCATTCCCAGGATGCCCATCAAAAGGATATCCCGGAAAAACATGAGCCCCAGCATGATATACCCGGTAGACACGACAAGAAGAATAAACACTGCGATATATTCCAGAGAGAGTCCGGGCAAAAACACACAAAACAGGCAGAGCGTGTAAGCCAGAACGAGCAAGGGAAGCCAAAAAAGAAGAAACCAGCGTACAATCTTTTTGCGTTGCGTGAATTGGTTCTCGGGTAAATTGGCTTTGGCAATGCCGTACGAAATCAGAATGGTGACGACGATTAAACCTGTCCACCACACACCCATTAACGGACCATGAGGGATGAATAATCTTTGGCCAGCCAACCCAACAAAGCAAAAAATTCCCCCTGTCAATTTTTTTTAAATAAATTTCGACTAACGGATTTTTCGGGCTGTGGAGGTGTGTCCTCGTTGAGTCAAGAGGAGCTTATCGACCTTGCCGTCAGCTCCTTTGATAAAGCGGATTTCTATGAAAGGATCCACCGCAAAAAATTTAGTCTGACTCTCGACGTAGAATTTTGTCGGAGCCTGACCTGAGGGCTGAATCACCAAGTAATAGTCCTCGTGAGTCACAGTGAGAAAGTAATCCGGATTGACCTCATACTCACCGACATACTGGGCGTAGATTGAAGGATCAAGCCTGTAGTAAGTCTTAATCTCCGGAATGAAATGCGGCCACTTGTAGGCATCCGAGATACTGCGCAGCAATTCTTCGATCAGGTAAGCTCCGTTGTCCGAATTGACCATGATAACGGCTCCCTGACCACGCGATGGATAGGCGATCAGGCAGCATTGGAACCCTTCATTCTCTCCCCTCTGAAAAAAGTACAGGTTATCCCCTATGTCTTCAACATCAAATCCGAGTCCTTTGTTATCCAGCTGAGCAGTCAGCATCATGCGTACAGATTCAGGGTAGGCAACTGTATGGGACTGCCCCAAAGCCGTCTTCATAATTTCAATGGCGAAAAGGGCCAAGTCCGAGGGAGTAGACCACAATCCTGAAGCCGCGCAAGCAGGATAGTCAAACCATCCTCCTTGAACAGGTTCTCCATCACGAGAATGTCCGACGGCTGCCGATGTTCTGATGACATCCGGTAGCGGAATCTCGTAAGTGCTCTTGTTCATGGCAAGAGGCGCTAGAACAGTTTCTGCCATGAATAGATGAAAAGGTTTCTCTTCCAGGTCTTCAATCAATTTCTGGAGGACAGCATAGCCAAGTTCTGAATATTGAACTGTGGCGCCTGGCGTTTCATAGACGTAAACGCCGGGAGAATCAGACGGCTTTTTCCCTTCGAGGATATCGAGAAGCGCGGGGAGCTGCTGACCCGGAGGATATCCGGCGAGTTTGAGAGGAGCCAAGCCTGCGCTATGGCTGAGAAGAAGATTCGGCGAGACCTTTTTATCCTTCATAGCACTGCTTAAAGGAATCTTCCAGGACTTGAGTTGGGTGTTCACATCAGCATCCAATCGCATTTTTCCTTGCTCGCCCAGATGAATCGCTGCCAGAGCCGTCAGAGATTGGCTGACCGCCGCTGCCTGGAAAAGAGTGTAAGGAAAAACAGGATTTTCAGTTCGGGCTTTCACCACACCGTAGCCCTTCGCCCACTCGATGGCATTCTTGTCGATGACTGCTATGCTGAGTCCCGGGACTCTGTAAAACTGCATCCGCTCGGACAGGGCCATCCTTTCCGGATCCTCCGCTTTGAAAACAACGGCTTTGAGGAGTCCTGTTTCGACAGCTTTGATCCTTTTTCGGGTGAGGGACCTCTCCGTCTCGCAACTGACAAAAGCCAAGGCTCCCAGTAAAGATATGAGTATGGTTGAAGTGAAAATCCTTATTTTTGTCATGCTAACTTTCCTCTTCTGTTTTTCCTGAGAAAGGGATGTTTTCCTTATTCTTTTCTTTCGAAATAATTCGACTCAGGTGACAAAACCATTTTTTAACCGAATCTGAAATACGAGGTGTGGAAAATTCAGCGTTCAAGATAAGATTGACGGATTTGTTCAAAGGGCATTCAAAAAATGTCTCAGATTTAACACGATCATCTAAAGAAAGATAGCCCGGTTGCTGGTCAACTTTCTCTACAACCACCACACGGCCTAATGAATTTGAAAATTTTGAATACACACAATTATCATACTTTTCCCGGCGTCCTAAATGGTGGTGATCATCGGAAACAAGAAAAAGGATCTCACACATTCCATTGAAGAGAAAGTGAGATTCGAGCGTAATCATCACAACCTCATGCGGAATTGCATGATGACAGAGATAAGACAGAAATTCTTCGGAAAATCCTATAATTTGAGGTTGACTTTGAGCTAGTCTGAGGAGGCTTTCAAGCCTTAGATAAAAGTCCAAATTTGGCATAACATTCCCTCTAATTTAAACCATCTTATCGGTCTTCACATCAACTCTGTCGAGTCCTCGATCAAATCTCTCCAAAACGGGGTAATTTTCGCCCGGAGTGTCATCATGTTTGGACAAAATCCAGACGGTCCACTGCACCACGGAGTGATCGCAACTCTGCTCTTCGCTTTTCGATTTCACCCGACTCCTTTGGGGAAACGTCCTACCTGGATACATGATAGGGATTATGTTTTGATTCTAATCAAACAAAGCCTTGATTCGCGAACCAAGAGTCTTTACTCATTTATTTTTTGCTCAGGAGAAGTGCTTTTCCGTGAAGCGAGTTATTGTATTCCCCACTATCGATGCTTATTTTTCCGTTGACTATCACGTATTCGATTCCAGATGTGTATTGGTGCGGATCCAGGAAAGTGGCATTGTCCCGAATTTTTTGAGGATCAAACACGACCAGGTCGGCTTTGTACCCAACCAGAAGAAGGCCTCTATCGCTCAATCTGAGGACTTGTGCCGGAAGGGACGTCATTTTCCTGATTCCATCAACCAGTGAAAGGAGTCCCTCCTCTCGGACGTATTTTCGCAGAACCCTGGGGAACGAACCATAATTGCGCGGATGGACGCTGAACTCCTTATAAGGGACTGCGCTTCCGTCCGAAGAGACCATCACCCAGGGTTGCTTGAGAGCGTGCTGGACGTCTTGTTCCGACATGGTACTCAAAGATATGACGATGTCGTTTTTTTCCTCGATAAATAGATCGGCCGCTATGTCGAACTCCTCTCTCCCCTGCTCCTCGGATAGATCACAGAACATCCTCCCTATCAAATCTGTGTTCTTTTTGGCGTCCATTATAGTAAAGTTATACCATCCACCCTTGGCTACCCAGTTCACCTTATCCGGGTCGCCCTCTAGAGTTAACTTTTTTATTTTCTCCCGCCTGGATTCATCCTGGAGTGCTTTGGCCAGTTCGTCAGTGTAGAGCTTGGCTAACGCAGCTCGTTCTTCTTTTGTCAGGTCTTTGTCACGGATCTTTTTTTCTATCTCTGAAAAAGGAGCCATCCCTTTAGGAATGTGGAAGATGATAGACAGGGATGTTGTGGATGAGTTGCTGTAGGGATACATATCGGCTGTGATCTCTATCCCGCGAGATCGGGCTGCCTCCACCAATTTCACGGCTTCAAACATGGATCCCCAGTTCATTTTGCCGGAGGCTTTGAGATGAGCGATGTTCGTACGGACGCCGGATTCCTCGCCAATCCGTATGGCTTCTTCCACAGCCTGGACAAGCTCCTCTTCCTCGCTCCTCATGTGTGTGCTGTAGATCCCTTTGTACTCCGCTACAATTTTCGCGAGAGCGATGATTTCCTCGGTCGATGCATACCGCCCCGGGATATACTGCAACCCTGTCGACATTCCCCAGGCACCCTCTTGCATAGCTTTTCTGAGGATGGATTGCATTTCTTCCAGCTCTTCCTTGGATGGAGCACGATCTTCATTGCCTAAAACAAGACCACGGACTATCCCGAAACCGACAAGATGAATGGCATTGTTGCCTATCCCCTGTTTATCCCAAAGGGAACTGATTTCCCGAACTTTGTGCGTGCCGGAGCCGCAGTTACCCCCGACTACTGTCGTCACTCCTTGCGAGAGATAATTGAGATTGGCTCGGGTTTCAGGGTTCGCAAGCCCGGTGTCGCAGTGGGTGTGCATATCGATGAAACCGGGAGAGATAACCAATCCTTCAACATCAATGACCCTCTTCGCCTTGAAATCTTTCAAGTTCCCGATAGCCGCAATCTGATCGCCCCTGATTCCGACATCTCCATAAAACCACGGATTTCCCGTCCCGTTTATGATTTTTCCATTTTTGATGAGGATGTCGAAATCGATATTTTCAAGTGTTAGTCCCGAGAGAATGACAATTGTTCCCAAGAACAAGAATACTGAAACTGCTGTTTTTGCCTTCATCTATTCCTCCAGGATAAAAATCTGCGCGAAAACCTAACTGAGAATTATACACCATTCAATGGGTTTTTTAAGCATTTGCGTTTCCGCAAAGGGACGCATTCCCGCATCCGGGATGAATTTCCGGATTTCGTCATGGTGAAAGCTCAAGTCTTGAGGCGGGCCCGGCACCTTTGCCAAAGCCTGGACGCTTGAAATGAAACATGATTTGGGGAGAAATCGATCTGGAACTGCCCACGAATTACCGGCCAAACAACACAGCCGAGGAACGAGCCAGAGGTTTCAAGCTCGACCTCTCAGGCTTACAATAGCGCTTGGGACTGGCATTGCGTTTTTAGTACAGGATGCCCATGGAATTCAAATGAGTGTGCCTCAATTTAGTTGTACAGGGGCTATTTTCAGCTGATAAACTCGAGTTTGGGCCGGATTAATCTCTAGGCTTTTTTTTGATCCCAAGGTAATATGCGGTATTCGCATGGGGATCGATCTTCGTCTTTATGACACCCGGAAGAGCGCTGAGCACAGGATTCAAGCCGGGACCATGCCCGGCCAAATCGCTCCATCCGTGAATGCAAACACCGATGGTCACTGCGCCCTCATATCGTCCTCGTCCGTAGAAATCATAATGGTTCCGGATGGCGACAATATCCCCGAGTTTCAACTTCTTGAGACCGTACTTCTCCACGATATGCGGATCCGTCGTTTGAATATCGTAGTCGACAGCTTCGATGGTCGGACCGCCTATGCCCGATCCCATGATATAGCCGTCAACTTCCAGAGCCACAGGAACCACGAGCTGCCCATCCTCGATGGTGATGCCCATGTTTTCCAGCAGCTGAGGGGACAGCTTGTTCACGCGCACATCCTCAAAACCCTCGATCTTGAGCCCGACGCCCTGGGCTTTGACCTGAATTTTATCGTTCAAAGCGAGTTTTTCGATGTCTTTTTTCGGAAACCAGCAGAGATCATCCGAGCCGGCGTGTCTGCCGATGTAATATCCTTTAGCTCCCTTCGCTTCACCGGAAAGAACCCTGGCTTCATTGCCGATACAGGCAAGAATAGCGATGGCACACTCGTACGGGGACTCACGATCACGCCCCTGGACAGTAACATCGGGCTCGACATGATCCGCGCTGGCCCATCCATAGGCCGGATCGCCAAGAGAAACCGTGTAGTTTATGGATGCCATGCCGATAAGCTGCTTAGGCTTGCCGTCATACGTAACCGGATACCCCCAACCTCCGTAGCCGCCAGCCGGTTGGACCACGGCCTGAACGGCCGTAGTTATAAGCATATCTTTATTGGTTTTGAGTGCAGTGGGTCTATCTTCGCTGGTTTTCGACACGAACGACATTTTCTGAAGATTGGGCTTTTCCTTCATGCTCATCTTGAGGCCCAGATAATTGCCAATATTGGCCGTGGAATCGATTCTGGCCGTCAATTTGCCAAACCTCGTCGAGAGTATGGGTGTGACGCCAATTCCCAAACCGGAGATATCACTCGGCCCGCTGCAGACAACGCCCACGGTCGCCCCGCCTTTGAAGTACCCTTTGCCATAATCGGTCTGCGTGTCCTGCAAGAGGACAAGATCACCGAAACGCAGCTCATCCAGGCCGTACTTTGCGATATCGGGGGGATAGCAGGTTTGTATATGCCAGTTTCCGAAAGTGGCTGAGCCTCCGGATCCCTGACCGACAAGCACAGCCGGAATCTCCTTGACGACAGGAACCTCGAGCTTGCCGCCGACATTCCTGATGCCCAATTTTTCCAGAAGCCCGGGTGCCAGACCGTGAACATGGACATCATCGAAGCCGTCGATCTTGAGTCCGATACCGCACGCTTTCCCATGAAGCATGTCTCCAATTGCCAGCTTTTCCAGAGTCTTGTCATCGAAATGAATCAGCACATACTGGCCGAATTTTCCGATAACGATTCCCTTGTCTCCGCTGGCTTTTCCTCCCAGAACCTTAATTTCATTGCCGATGGACGCATAACTGTAATAGCCGCTCCCGAACCTTTCGTTTCCCGTACCGGTGGTGGCCACACCCATGGTCGCCCTGTCTCCGGAAGCCCAACCAAAGGTATAATCACCGAGTTTGAGGTTGTAGTTGATCCCTCCTATCCCTATGGCTCGTTTGGGCTTCCCGTCCCATGTAGTCGTGTACTGTAATTGAGGGGATGCCGGAGCGATCTGGCCCTGAATGGCAATGGTCAGGACCACTTCCTTGTTCGTCGATATGGGCTCGCCCTCATCCTGGCTTTTGGCCAGATTTGTGGCAGAAAAAACAAGAGCCACGCACAGAATAGCTCCGAACACAACATAAGCTTTCTTTTTCATATGTCCTCCTCCAAAAATATCAATAACAGAAAAGATTATAAATCCCGGGCTAGAATGTCAAATAGAATCAATAGAATAAACCCCTTTGGGGGACATCATATCAGTCGCATCATGCGGCAACCATCTTGCACAATGGCTCTGAAACAAAGATAATGTCTTCCGGCTATGCTCAACACCAATCAAAAGTGATATTCCCCGTTGGACGAGATGTGTTTTAGATCGGCACAGTCGTAATTGACCAGCACTTGGCGTTCATGCCGCATACTGAACTCGGATTTCACGGGGAGAATCTCAATTTATTCTTGATATGAAAGGGTTGACAGTATAAAATCTTGCTTCCAGGTATGGGGAGAACAGGAAAGACAAGATGGCAGCACTCATACACCCCAACGATTCATGGACGATATGGACTATCATTCTTTGCTCTGTGGCCCTAAGCATCTATTTGGAACAGCACTACAAATGGGCTTCAAAACTAACCGGTCCGGTCATAGCCATCATCATCGCCATCTTGCTGTCAAACACGAGAATCCTGCCGCTCCAATCACCGAGTTACACCGTTATCGAAAACTATTTTGTTCCGCTGGCCATCCCTTTGCTTCTCTTCAGAGCCAATATTTTCAAGATAATCAAGACCAGCGGCTCAACCTTCGGGGCCTTTCACCTTTCTGTTCTGGGAACGGCTATCGGTTGCATTGTCGCCGCTATCATCTTCAACGGAATCATCCCCTTTTCCGCTCAGACAGCCGGTGTGATGACCGGGAGCTACTCCGGCGGCGCGGTCAATTTCGTTGCCCTGACGACCACCTTTATGCCTTCCGAAGCAGCAGACATCTCTCGCTTCTCTGAACAAATAAACGCCCTGATGGTGGCCGACAACGTTATCATGGCCATCATGTTTTTCGTCCTGATGTCTCTGACCGGAGTCCCTTTTTTCCGCAAAAGATATCGCATGCCTCACCAGAAGGCGGTCGAAGAAGCCGAGAGTAAGACCACACTGCAGGCAGCCAGCTTCTGGAAGAGAAAAGACATTTCATTGCTGGACATGGCCAAGGCACTTGCGCTGGCCATAGTCATCGCCGCCATCTCCCAAAAACTTTCCGGGTTGATAAAATCGACAGGAATCCCCGAACTGGCCAGGGATATTTTGGGGAACCCCTTCCTTTTGATGACCACAATCTGCGTCATTGCCGCGACAGCCTTTCACAAACGCCTGGAGAATATCCATGGGGCCGAAGAACTGGGGACCTATCTCATCTATTTCTTTTTCTTTCTCATCGGCGTGCCGGCCGATCTGAAACGCCTCATTCTCACCGCTCCTCTTCTCTTCATATTCTGTGTCGTCATAGCTACCTCGTGCTTCCTCACGACTTTCGGTTTGGGCAGACTCTTCAGGCTAAACCTTGAAGACTTGGGCCTTTCCGTCAACGCTGCTCTCGGGGGGCCTGTCTCGGCAGCAGCCATGGCCATTGCCAAGGGATGGAAAGAGTTGGTGCTGCCTGCTCTTCTCGTGGGAATTTGGGGATACGTGATCGGCACCTATCTTGGCGTGTTGATCGGGAATCTACTGCAAACCCTTCTCTAAATTGCACTCCGTTTGTCCGGACGCCCTACAGGTCCACACCGCTGAATCAAAAGGGATCGAAACGGAACAACTGAGGAGTCCTCTGTACCCTATGCCTGGAGATACATTTCCAATCGGAATGACAGGATGACTTTAAAAATGCCCAGAGCGGTTATTCATATCGATAGCGAAGGTTGTATAACGATTCAAGCCCCAAGAGAACAAAGGCTATGACAACGCCGACCCACATCCTGTCATCCAGAAGTGCCAGCCGAAACAACAGGAACCCGGGCAACATGCGAAACAAAACAAGCGTCATGCCTAAATAGGGCCATGGAAGTTCCTGTACCAGCGAAGTTCCTTCATTCGATCGTGTTTTAGAAGCTCGCGTGAAAAGAAAAGCCACCGCTAAGACCGCTCCTCCGAGCACAGTGATTGGCACAAACCAGCCGGGCAATTGCCGGGCAATATGAATGAAACAGAGCACAAACGCGATCGAACTCACAATGGACATAATCGTCAGCCACTTCCGGGCTCCGGACAGCCCCGAACGAACCGCGAGAGTATTTATTCCTCTACTCAGGTCTGCATCATAATCAAGAATTTGGTGGAAATGGAGATTGACCCATTTATCCAGCAGCACAATAGGAAACAGGATGATGAGCCAGATCGCTTCAGACCTCATCCAAAAATAAGGGACAGCCACATAGGCCAAGGCACAGGCTAGACTGTAGGCGAAAACTCCCCATGCGCCATGTTCTTTAAAACGGAAAGGTTTCAGGGAGTATCCCAACCCCAGGGCTGTTGCTCCGGCATAAGAACCGAGAGACGCCCAAGAGCCTCCGAAAATCTGAATGCCCAGGCCAACGGCAAAGATGAGGGCAACGAGAGCAGCGCCGATCTGAGGCCGAAGGGCGCAAATCCAGCGCTGCTTTCCCGCTTCGAGGTCTATCTTAAAGTCACAGAGATCATTGGCCAGGATATTCCCCAGGGCCCAAAAGGAAATGCTCAGGAAGATTAACACGAAGAGGAGTACCCGCTCCTGTCCTTTTTCCGGCACTAAGAAAGACAAATAGGTCGCCATGGGAAGCCACAGTAAATTCACCTTGATGAGGCCCCTCTTCCCCAGAACGATCTCACGGAAGGCCACGATTGCCAGGGATGGCTTTTCATGAGATGTCATTTTAAGCTTTCCTCTTATTGTCCATCTGTTTTCTTACAGGACAGGACCTATCCAGCGCATCTATCTTCCCGGACATGGCGAATGCGGCTGCCCGGCAACCGCCTCCGCATTTCTCCACATTCGCACAATCCTCGCATATTCCCATCTCCAGGGGGCTCTTCATCATCCGGCAAAGGGCCGAATGTTCGAACACATCCAAGAGAGTGTCCTCTCTGACATTCCCTAAATAAGCTTCAGACACGTCAAGACAGACGCAGGGGGAAATCATTCCAGTGGGATTGATGGTCAGTCGGTCTCGTCCAGCACGGCAGCCCCGATTGACCACCCGGATTCTCTTGGATAGAGCCTTTACCGAAGGGTGATACTCAGCCCATGGTATGTATATTTCGATGAGCCACTGCTCCGGAAGTGTCAGGAAAGATTCGAAAGCTGGAGTCAGAAGGGTGAAGAAATCGGCATCTTGAGGATAGGCATTACTGATGCGTCTTGTGTGGAGCGGAATGTGGACAGTCACTGTGGCCCACCCTTCTGAATGCGCCAAATCCAGAAGCCGTGGAATTCCGGAAATAGTATCAGGTGTCAGGCGAACGGAAATTGTGGTGTGAAAATCATAGGCCTGGATACGACGCAAGATGGATAGTGTTTGATCGAAAGAACCCGGTGAGGAGCCATGAAATTTTTCATAGAGCTCTGGGTTGACTGTGTCGAGGCTGATCTGAAAAGATTGAGTCAAAGTCTTATCTTTCAGCTCTTTCAAAATATCATCGGTCAACAGACTTCCGTTGGATGCAATACGGGTACTTATGCCGAACTCCGCCATTTTTTCCAGAATCTGAACCATGTCGCGCCTCATGAATGGCTCACCTCCGGATATGATGACATCTCGAATGCCCGCCTCATGGATCTTTTGAACCGTCTGCAGAGCTTCTGCTTCATTCAACTCTTCTGCCAGCGGCTCCCCTGCGTCAGTAAAGCAAATGGGACATTGATAGTTACAGGCATAGGTGACATTCCAAAAGAGCTTCTTCAACGTAGACGGCTCCATCCATGATCTTTCGCTCGTATGACCTGGTTTCAGTTTCAGTTTGATATCCAGCATTGTTTCTTTATCTTCACTTTCATTGGAATGGATCCAACTCCTCACAGGGCACGCCGCATTGGCAAAGAGCACATCCAAGGGAATACCCGTTATCTCTTGTCCCATTTTTCACAACCGGTGATGGCAGCATATGCATCTCTTGTGGATACTGAAATAAGTGACGGCGGCGCACGGCTTTGCGCATGGTATTGCATCTGAACTTGTTCATTCCTTTTCCGTTCAAAGCTCCCACGGGACACCTCTCTATACACGCCGCACATTCCCTCCCCTCCGATTCCAGACAGGGCGCACGATAATTCTGGCCGTCCACCGCAGCCGGTTCCAGTTCGAGATTGGTGATGATGCTGCCAAACCGGACATTCGAGCCGAGGGGAGTAATCAAGCTGCCATTCAAACCAAACAATCCCAACCCCGCCGCAAAAGCCACATGCCGTTCTGACCATGTCGAACTAAACGTGAGCTCGGGAACTCGAAAGGCATCATATTCCTTTGTGAGGATCGGGGATACGGCTGCAAAGCCGTTTTCCTGGCATAGGGCCACTAATCTCTGACTCACTGAGTAGTTCAGCGCTCCTCCGTTATTCCGCGCCAAGGAATACAGCCGTGACGGCCAGCTTCGATCTCTGTTAGACAACCGGACGGGCTCGGAGAATGGCAACGCCCAGGATATGACGCGGACAGTCGAAAGATCGGTTTCTTTCGAGGCATAGCGCATCAAAATATTTCGTGGAAGAATATGATTGGGACTGACGAGTTTTCGATAGTCATAGAACAGGGGATGGCCACCATCGGCCACACCGATTATGGGCAAATCGAATACAGGGACTCCCCCGAAATCAATCAAATGATTTTCAGGCGCTTGAGAGACAAGGTCAGAGATAGTTTGCTTCATCCAAGGAAGAGATCCTGCTGGACGCGCCACTAGATTTCTCTCTCTTTTCTCAAATTCGCAGCTACATTCTGAACGTATCTCTTTAAATCTTCCCGGGTCTCCGGATTGTTCATGGGGCAAAATCCCCTGCTCTCAAGCTTTAACCGATCAACATAGCTTTGCCATATGTCTGCCAGGGAGTGATCCTTCAAATTGCCCAGCGAAAAAGGCACAAAGGGGCAGGGCGTAACATCCCCTTGAGCTGTCACATAGAGGAGAAGTTCTTCGTAAGAGCAACAGTTCGTCCGGCTTGTAGGGAGTTCAAGATAGACCCTCTTAAGATCATGGTATTGCCTCACTTTTTCTCTTTCCTCATGGGTCAGCACTTGATCGAAGGAAGAATCCCATCGGCCGACAGCTATAGGGAAAAAAATGAAAATGCCGAATGCACCCTGCTTTTCCCCCAAACGAATGATCTCCGCCAAGCCGGATTCAACGTTTGCCTTGGAAGCATAAGTCAAAAACATGGAATTGAGCCCCGCCTCCCTAAGATAACGGAGACCTTCCAACACCTTCTGATAGACCCCGTTCTTTTGACGCAAAGTGTTGTGATTCTCAGGATCAGCAGAATCGATGGAGACACCGACCTGATTCACGCCCGCCTTTTTTATTGCGGCAACTCGCTCACGCGTAAGGAGCAGGCCATTCGTGTTAAGTCTGATGATTAGGCCCGCCTCATGTGCATACCGGAGAAGCTCGAGCATATCCTCCCTTAAGAGAGGCTCGCCTCCTGAAAAAATGACCTGCAAAATCCCAAGGGAATGTGCCTGATCGATCAAGTCTTTGAATTGGGATGTATTCAGTTCCTCCCTTTCATCTCCGAGAAAGGCATGCGCCGCACAGTGAACGCAATCACATTGACATTTGTAGGTCACGCCGATGTCGATATAGGCTGGAATAGACCTTCCCGCTATCTTCTTCAAAGCATATCGAAACAGATGCCCCCAGGCTTTCAGCGATTTGTTCTTTGCATACAAACGCAGGATTCTGTACCAGCGGCTGAGAAAAACGAGAATGCGGAGACGGAGATTGTTTGCAGAATCCAACCTAGCGCCACCTGCTTAAAAACATCTTTAAGGCAATCACAAACCAAGGCGTGTACTTGCGGAGATTATAATGGCTGTCTTTACTCAGATTTGGCAGAGACATGAATCTGTATTCAGAAATTTCGCTGAGGTTGATGGCAAAGCCCTCTGGGTCAATATCTTTGACTACGTAGACATCACAGATTTCATTCTCGGCTCCGCCGTCATCATATTTTGCCTGGTACCGGAATTTGAACAAATACTCCAAGTTTTCAGAAGAAACGCCAATCTCCGCATGAAGCCGATCGACGACCGTCTCATGCTCTCCTTTGTCCTTATAGTAGTGACTGGCAACAGTCCCGTCCCAGTAACCCGGCCAGAGCTTTTTCTGACCGCTCCGCCGGGCGATCATCAATTCCTTCTTTTCATTGAAAACCATGACCAGAAAAGCGCTGTGCAAAAGTCCTTCGCCCGCATGGCACTTTTGTCTTTCCTCTTCTCTCAAGAACTGGCCCTTTTCATCGACCAGGCAGAGGAATTGGTGCTCGTTCTTCTTATCGTTCATGATGAGATAATTTGAGATTCCAAAATTTCAATCGCAAGATTCTCCTAAACAGGCGCGATGATCGGGGCGCCTCCCATTCAGGATTCAAGGAAATATCATAAACATAAGCGCATGTCAACGAAGCTCGCAGGCGCGCCTAAACGTTGACATTAATGAGTATTCCATTGACCCCTGACTTTCCGTATGATATTAACGGCAGTACAGCCGTTGCCATGAACCTGAAGCATTATTCCACTCGAACATGGATTATATCTAATCCGGCAATTTTCTACCGTATACTGCGTGGCTTTTTCCGAGGGTTAGTCCTCAAAAAAAACACATTGAGGACCTTGCACATTCTACCCACGTTCAACTGCCAAGCCGCCTGCCAGATGTGTTCCGTCGCCAAGTTCAAGCAAGGTAAACAAATGCCGCTGAACTTAACCGAATACGAATCATTGGCCAAACAGGCCTCTAAAATGGGCGCCATCGCCGCCACATTTGTGGGGGGAGAACCGCTGCTCGTGAAAAATCTTGACGAGATCATGGGCACATTCAAATCTCATCATTTCTATATCAGCATTGTCACCAACGGCATCGCGCTCACCAGAGATTATGTGAGGAGGCTTTCCTCATCCGGACTCAAGGCTGTCTTCTTCGGACTGGAGAGCCTCGATGAAAAGATCAACGACGAGCTGAGGGGATACGAAGGCCAGTGTCGTAAAGTACTGGAAAATATAGAGATATGCAAAGAAGAAGGCCTGCTTGTCGGTTTGTGCACAGTGCTCTTTCCGGAGCATGAAGAGCGATATGTCAAACTTGCAGAGTTCTGTCAGCAAAAAGGCCTTTCCATGGCTCTGCCCTCCCTGGCTGGAGTTGGGGCGGCCGAAGATGCCGTAGCAGCTTCCCTGCAGGAGTATGAACAAATCCTCGGGCTCTTGAAAAAATTCCCTCATCTGAGTGTTGATTGGGAGTTTTCCTACTTCCTGAAGCCGCGTTGTCCATCGGGAAAGGAGAAGTTGGCCATCACCTGCTATGGAGATGTGCTCGGCTGCACTTTGAATCACATCTCTTTCGGCAATATAAGGAAGGAACCTCTCAAGACTATTTGGCAAAGAGCCGGTCACTTCTCCCAGTTCAAAAAAAACAGCGACCGCTGCCTGGCGGCGTTCGATGAGGTGCATATCACACGCTTTCTAAGGCCCCTCGTCCAATTCAACGAGAGCCCCGTATGCTATGCAGATCACCCTAACATAACACCGGAAAAGGAACCCGAACTCTTTTCAAGAAAATATTGAATGAAAAAACTCTTGCAGCACCTGGCAGCCAGCGTCGTCCGTGGTGTGCAGAAGTACGGTCCTCATGAAGTCGAAGTGCTGGGAAGAAAATATCTCACTGCTAAAGACGTGTTCAACCCAAAATACTGGCGCACGAGCGAAATCATGGCCAAACATATTTGGGTAACAGCGGACAGTGACGTGCTGGACATGGGTACTGGCTGTGGCATTTTGGCCGTAATTGCCGGACATACGGCACGGAAGGTGACCGCCGTGGACATCAATTCTGAAGCAGTCCGGTGTGCCAGAGAAAACATAAGAAGGCATAAATTAGAGGCCGCTGTTCAGGTGTTCGAAGGAGATCTTTTCGCACCGCTGCCTTCCAGTTCAGCCTTTGATGTCATTCTCTTCAACCCTCCTTATCTGGAAGGCAAACCCCGGGACGATCTGGGCTTAGCCTTATACGATCCCGACAAATCGTTGATAAACAGATTTTTAGAAGGAGCCAGACACTATCTTAAGCCAGGGGGCTATGTTCAGATCGTTTACTCCTCAATCGCTGAGCCTGAGCGTGTTTTGGCGATGGCAGATGAACTCGGTTGGAGCTGCCGTATTCTCGCCGAAAAAAAAGATCTGTTTGAGACCTATGTCATATGGAAGTTGACTTTGCTAAAAGGGAGTCAGAAATCATCCTTTCAATAAGGATTGCCAAGGAGAAAATGTAGTGCGTGTGGGCGTTCAGACATGGGGAAGCGACGGAGACATTCGTCCGTTGATTGCTCTTGCCGGCGGCCTCAAATCTGCCGGATACGATGTGACGCTTGCCGTGACCAGTACCGAAAACAGGGATTACGCGTCCATATGCCAGAATCTCGGCATCGATTATATCAAAGCTCCCGAACACACTGAATGTGACATCGCAGATTTAGGGCAGAAAATCAACCAGATCAGAAACAGAGTGAAAGCCCTCAAATTTTTAACCCAGGAGATCTATCTCCACTATTTGGCCGATATGTATTCAGCCGCGCAAGCGCTCTGCAATACATGCGACCTTGTCGTGGGCCACTTCACTGTCTTTCCTTTGAAAATGGCTTCAATACAGACAGGAACCCCTTATGTGAGCACCATCCTTTTCAGGGGCTGTGTTCCCAGTGTGTATCGACCTCCCGGAAGATTGCCGAATTTAGGCCGTATCGGGAACTACTTCGAGTGGAAGTTGATCCAGAATCTCATCGATTTCATCTTCAAAAAGGAGGTGAAGCGATTCTGGAAAGGAGCAGGTCTCAACCCCCCTCGGCATGTGTTGCCGGATGCCTGGGAGTCCGACAGGCTCAACCTGATCGCTGCTAGTCGAGTGTTCTGTCCGCCTCAGCCTGATTGGGGAACTCAGTACCGCGTTTGTGGCTATTTCCATATTCCTGAATCACTCGAGACTTGGCTCATGCCTAGGAGTTTGCAGGAGTTTTGCGATGCTGGCGATCCCCCGGTTTACATGACCTTCGGTCTCCTCCAACCCTATTATATGGAAAAAAATGTGGAGTTGATGTTAGCGGCCGCCAAAATAGCAGGCTGCAGAGCGATCATTCAGACGACATCCCCGGAATACCCTCCCCATAGCGTTGACCAAAACATCTACTTTATCGATAGAGCTCCCCATAGCCAGATTTTTCCCCAATGCGGTGCCGTGGTCTATCATGGCGGCGGCGGCACAGCCCACTCGGTCACACTGTGCGATCGCCCCTCGGTCATTATCGGCTTCAGCAATGAGCACATGGCTTACGGACAAGATCTGTTCCGTTTGGGCGCCGCGTCCAAACCTATCCGTTACAGAAAGGCCACAGCGGAAAGCATAGCCAGGAGGATTGTTGAGGTTATCAACACACCGAGCATGCGGGCACGCACCACCGAACTGGGAGATATAATGCGCAAGGAAAACGGCGTGAACAAAGCGGTCGAATCGATCCGAACCCTTGGTGTTCTGATGGCCTAAGACTTTCTTTCAGGAAGTGGAAAGTGGATCTCAAGCATCAAGGCACAAGCCTTTTCACTTCATTCCACAATTCAGTATACGCCAGCGCAGCCTTTGTTGACGGAGCATACCGAGGGACCGGTTCCCGGTAAATACCCATCTTCTCGACGACCACCGAATAGGGTACGATAGAATTCAAAAACCGATTCCCTCTGACTTGTGTTTTTCTGATAATCTCTCTGTGCATTTTTTTGTGTATTTCCACCATGGAGTAGAATGCCGCCATTTTTGAACTGTCCAGGTTTTTGTCACAAAAGAAAGTCCACAGTTTTTCGTAGGCAAGCACCGACAAAGTTGTAGGAATAACCGGAATCAAAATTATGTCAGCGGCATTGAAAATGTTTTCGCTGACGAGTGTTATGTTCGGGGGGGAATCCAGAAAGACATACCTGTATTCCTCTTCGAGGGGAACAAGAAGTTCTTTGAGCCGCGTCTTTGATCTCTTCAAGCTGTCCAAGGCAATATCCAAATTGCGATAGGACATATGGGCGGGCAGCGCATCCAGGCCATCATAATCTGTGCCTTTGAGATTACTTTTAATCGTTTTTTTCCCTCTGATCAACCGGGCGGTTCTTTGGCCTCTGGACGGTCTGATCCTGAAGTAATAGGAGGCCGAGCCTTGAGGATCCAGATCTATGAGTAAAGTGGGGTGCCCCTCCAGGGATGCCAAATAAGAGAGGTTCACGGCTGCAGCGGTTTTCCCGACACCGCCCTTGACGTGATACAACGCAATGATGCTCACCCCTTCGCTCCTCCGCCCAATCGTGGCTTAAAAAGTTTTATAAACAACGCGTGATTCCCCCTGGCACTGAATACATCAAATCGCTGTTTAAACTCCGAGCGAACCAATCGCTGCTTTTGCGACAAGGCCGTGATCAAGCCGCCGATGGCCGCCGCCGTCAACAGGGCATCAACCCTGTTCTTTTTAATCTGATTCAAATACTCCTTCAAATACTCCTGCTGCACGCAAAGGTCGTTAAAATCACCCAGGTTGTCCTGCAATTTCTTTAACTGCCCGATGAGCGAAAGCATGTCTTTCTTTGGAAACAGACAGGCAAAAAATTCCAGAAGATACCGCAGCCTCTTACATTCGATACGCAACCGATGCAATTGTTCATCCGGCGAGTGATCATGTATTCCTTTACCACCGCGAATAACCTGTCTGTATCTCCGGAAAATAACCCGTTGTGCTACCTCAAAAACCGGCTTCTGCGCGTTTTTCGCTTCTTCACCAGGGCCGCCCATTTCTGTATCAATAAACTCCTCCCAACGAGACATCAGCTCTCTATATATCGAGCTTTTCAGGAATTTTTTCACCTTATTGAGTTCTGCTCTTCTCGCATCCGAAACATCCTGGAAAAAGGGATCCAATCCTCCGACAGTGTGTTTCGGCAGTAATTCCCGATACTGCTCCTTTTTCAGCAGGTAGACATCCAGGTCTCTCAATCTGTTCGTACTCTTTCCCAGGATTGAAAAATCCCTCCTGAATTGGTCAGTTTTATCCTTGGGCAAGACGCCTTTGATTTGACCAAGTGCAGACCTGATACGGCGGCTCGAAACTCTGAAATCATGCAAAAATTCGGTGTCTGTGTCGGCTTTGATTCCTTCCTCGTTGCTTTTCATGACATCGATGAGATAGCGCAATATCATCCGCAAAGCCTTATCGGAATTTAGGTTGGGAGTCAAATCGAGCCTGAATTTTGACGTGTAGTCTCCCGGCCTCCTCCCGACGGCCTTTAATATTCTGGAATAAACCCACTCTTCGCTCTTCGTCAAATCTCTCTCTCTGAGAAACTTTTGGAATTTCTGAAGATCATTTTTATATCCCCGAATTGGCTGCAGCCAAAGTATATGAATATTTTTACATCTTTCAGATACATCTTTTAAATGTATATAATCATGATGTATCTTTAGTACTGTTTTTCCATCTTCATTCAAAAGGGACATCGTACGGCGCGTTTTCTGGATGGCCGCAAGAGACATCAGAGCTCTAACGCCAAGCAAAGATTGCAGGGCATCTTTCATAGGGCCATCGGGAAATTGCCACCAGAATTTCGGTTGAGCTTTCCTCCTCCACGATTCCCTCAAAGAAGGCTGGAGCGGTTCGACATCGGAAAGTTTGAGATCATTTTCTTCCCGAATAAGAGTCAAATCTTTCTGCCAAAGGCGCCAGTCGAAGGTATCAAAAAACACCTGGGTAACGGCCGGCCTCGATTCTGATCGGCATGAATGATGCGCTCGGATATCTCTCCACAGCTTGCGCACATCGTTAAAATTGATCGTATAAAACAGTGAATCCTTCATCGAGCTTTTGCCTTCGTCTCTTTTCTTATTTTGGACAATAATGAAAACACAGCACTGGGATTATCACAGTTGTTTTCCCGCCCGGCTCGACCGATGAGAACTATGAGCAGTTTTCTTTTATAGCCGGGTCTTGAGTGTTTATATAATATAGCCTCTCCCCTGTCCGGTCAAACAATTCCGGGTATTTGTCCGCTCACTCGATATACCCCAGACTTCTCAAGTCTTCCAGCATTTCATTGTCCAGCGCTTTTTTCTTCTTGGCTTTAATCGCCTTCTTCCCTGTTTCATAGGTGGCCACTCGCGCGACATTTTTTTTGCTTCTGAAAGCATCGATGAGCACTTTGCCATCCATATCTTCAGCCACGGGCAGAGAAAAAAGATAGAGGAGGGTTGGAGTGACATCGTAGACATGGGCATTGTGCAGTGTAAAACCCGCTTTGATTCCCGGGCCGTTCATGATGACAATTCCGTTAGCCAGCTTCTTGGTCTCGTAATGACTATACCCGAAGGAGCTGAAATTGAATCCATGGTCTGATACGATAACGACTGTCGTGTTCGGAGGTGCATGACTGACAATTCGCCCTATGATATTGTCCGTATAGGTATAAACCGGCTCGACGATGGACGCCATGTTTTGATAAAGCGATTTTTCTGTATCCGGCAGCGGTTCTCCGTGTACACTATTCTCCGCCCGCCACTTACTATCAAGGTTTTTATCCAGAAAAGCACCCGCAAAATGAGATGTCGGGTCTATCAAACGGAAATAAGCGGCCAACACATCGACTTGAACCTTATCCTGAAGAAATAGCGTGACATTTTCGATCGATTTCTCCTGAATGACAAACCTGCGAAAAAATCTTATTTTTCTTCTCACTTTTTTGGGCAGGGTTTGGGCAAGATTCTTGTAGTGAGCCCAGTAGTCGACGATTCCTTCCTTACGAATGAGCTCGAGATATTTCTTATCTTCAACTTTCACCACTTTCGGGTAAACCGCATCCTTGAGTTCAGGTGGATACGTCACATCTTCCTCGGTAAGGTACTGATCTATGCTGACTCGAAACCGGTCAGAGATCAAATATCCGTTCACCTCTTCAGCGGGAAACGTACAAAACCAGTTTATAACACCCGTCGTGAAATTATCTTCCCCCAAAATTTCCCAAAAGGTCTTGACTTTAACATCATCTCCGGAATAAGGAATTTGGTTATTGTTGTCATCGATATAGACCCAGTCCAAGATTCCGTGTTTTTGCATATTTTTGCCCGTAGCTATGGAGGTCCAAATTACGGGAGATTTTGTCGGCCGGATAGTCTCTAAAACACCCGAGCTTCCTTCTTCAACTAACCGGGCAAGATGAGGAAGTTTTCCCCGCTCAAAGAGAGGATTTATGATATTCCAGTCCGCCCCATCTATTCCGAGGATTATAACAGGACCGAGGCTGGTCTTTTTATATTCTTTAAAAAACAAAAAAGCGGCTAAAAAAACGACAAGTGCAAGAGCACAGAGGATGATTGCTCTTCTCATTTTTTTTATTGTAGAGATAGAATCAACCCAAGTCAATCAGAGCAGGCCTGACAAATGAGGCCAGTCTTCATGAATGAAGTCAAGCTTCTGGAAGCCTGCTCATTCAGTCATGGCCCAGGCAAAAGAAACCCAATCGGCTATGGAGGCCATCATTTTATCCTTGTTGGCTGTGCCATGTCCGGCTCCCTTAATCACAGAGAGAATCACTAACCTTTGGGGATCCCCCATGCGCTGGAGTTCGGCCACGAACTTGTAGATGTGCCCCGGCTTGCAGCGGGGATCATTCTCCCCGACCACATTCAGGATGGGAGGATAAGTCCCCTCGTGGCTTATGTTGTGAAGCGGGGAATAACTCAGGATATACTCGAACATATCCTTCCCTTGACTGGGGGCACCCAATTCCATGGTCTGGGTCGTACCAATAGGTGTTAAGGGTAGCCGCAGCAAATCGATGGCCGCGACCTGGGAGACCACCGCACCGAACAGTTCCGGACGCTGGTTATAGCAGGCTGCCGTCAGCAATCCCCCGTTGCTCGCTCCCAGGATGGCGATTCGCGAGTGGCTTGTATACCCCTCCTTCACCAGGTATTCGGCTGCAGCACAGAAATCGTCAAAAACGTTTTGCTTGTTCTTAAACATGCCTGCTTTGTGCCACCCTTCTCCGTACTCGCTTCCTCCTCTCAGGTTGGCAAGGGCATAAATGCCGCCTTTTTCCAGCCACCAGGGAACATAATTTTTGAAGGACGGCAGGTTAGGGATTCCCCAACCTCCATAACCGTAGAGCAGCACCTTGGATTTTCCGTCCGGTTTGAGCCCCTTGCGGTGGATGACTGTCATAGGAATGTGTGTGCCGTCCTTGGAATTATAGAAGACCCGCTTCATCTCGTAGTCAGCGAAGGAAGCGGGTGTTTTAGCCTCATCATAGGGGGTGAAAGTCTTGGCTTCAGTATTGTAGGCGTAGACCGAGGGAGGTCGCAGAAAAGAGGTCAATCCCATGAGAATTGTGTCATCTCCTTTTTTGGTCTGAATGCTGCTGATAGTCGAAAGAAACGGAAGCGGAACCTCCCCCTGGAGATTTCCTTCTCTATCGAAGATTCGGATAATATGGGCATTGTGCTCGATATAGGTGACATAAAGCTGATTCGCATGGATTTGGATAAGACCGACATTGTTTCCAGCCATGACCGAGATCGGCATCTCATCTTCTGCGATAACCTCCCGCAGGTTATCTAGACCCGGATTGTGCAAATCCATAGCCACGATCCGCCAGTTGGGCGCCTTATAGTCAGCCACAAAAAACACCTCGGAGCCGATGCTTCCAACCAGAGAAAAACGGTCGTTGATTTTCGGGTCTATGATCCAGGTGATCTCGTCGAGGTTATCGAGCGGAACAAATCCCCAGCCCCCACGACTCCCGTAGACAAACATATTCTGTATGAGCAGATGTTGTTTGTCGTCGGCTAAGTAAGGCAGCGCCACGCGGAAACTCCCTTTCCATGGCTGGTCGAAAATAAGCCTGTCTTCCTCTATGGGCGTACCGAGTTTATGCCAGTAGAGCCCGGGTTTTTTATCACTTTCCTGGCCCAGCAAAATCTTTGGATCCAGATGGCTGTAAAAGAAACCCGTTTCCTCCGGATGCCAAGCGAGAGCGCCGAAATAGCTGGGCGGAAAGATCTCCTCCAGATCTTCTCCCCTCTCCAAATCGTGAATATGCAGGTCTGCCGCATCCGCACCGGCATACTGGGTGCTGTAGGTCACGAATCGCCCGTTAGGGCTGGGGCTGAAACTTCCCGACATAGTGCGCAAACCGTCCGGATCGTGCTCATTGAGATCGAAGACCACTTCGGACTCCACCCCTTCCCCCTTGCGCACATAAAGGATGGCATGTGGCTTCCCCTCGGCTTCCTTCATGAAGAAACTGTTCTCTCCCCTCCGGATGGGAACCGAACCAACACCACCCAGCCAGTTCTCTTTCAGCCAGGCCAAGGCTTCATTCCGCTCCGGAATCTGCTCGTAAAAGCGGTTTGTGATTTCCTCCTGTGCTTTGAGCCAGGCTTGGGTTTCTGCAGATTGCTCATCTTCCATCCAGCGGTAGGGATCAGTCACTTCGACGCCGTGGTAGACATCCACCTGATCGATCCTTTCGGCCTGAGGATATTCGATCCAGCTGAAATCTTTAACTCTCTGAGAAATCCCGCTCTCTTCTGCCTTTTTGCACGAAACAGACAAGATCAGAAGGACCAAGACAGAAAAGACAATTGTTGGTTTGATCATTGATTTCATTTTTACCTCCGTTCTCTTCATGCTATTTTCTGAAAAGAATTTTATTGAGTCAACTCATATTGAACTGAAAATTCAGTGTTGTCAAAGTCTGCCCAAAATTTCATTCAATAATTTTTTCACCATCTGACTTCAACACACAGTGGGCAACTTTCTTCTGGACAATAGGCGCCGTTAGTAGTATGAACAGGGCATCGGCCATGGAGGTGAAATGAAAAAGAAATGTCAAAAGCATTGGGTTTTGATGCTGGGTCTTTTTTTGGCTCTGGCTACTTCCTGTTCGAAGACAGATCAAAGCGTTCCGATTTCAGACCTCATCCTTACGAACGGAGAGATCTACACGATGGATCAAGCCCAAAACTGGGCAGAGGCCATCGCGATAAAGGACGGCAAAATCGTCTATGTTGGAGACAATTCGGGAGCAGGCAAGTTCAAGGGAAAGATGACTCAAGTCATGGATCTCGAAGGCAAAATGGTCCTGCCAGGATTCCATGACTCCCACATCCATCTGGTGAGCGGCGGGATCGAGCTCGGGCAGTGCAACCTCAACGATCTCCAAACACGGCAGGACATCTTCCAGACAATAAGGGATTATGCCGCGGCCAACCCCGACAAGGAATGGATCGTCGGAGGCGGCTGGGCGTTGCCTCTGTTTGACGATGCAAATCCACAAAAGGAACAGCTCGATCAACTGGTTCCTGATCGGCCTGCCTTTTTTTCCTCTGCCGACGGGCACTCGGCCTGGACCAATTCCCGTGCACTGAATATTGCAGGAATCACAGAGGATACTCCCGATCCCAAAGAAGGCCGTATCGAAAGAAATCCCAAAACAGGAGAGCCTTCCGGCACACTCAGGGAAAGCGCGATAGAAATGGTAGCCAAGCACCTCCCTGAATTGACACCCGAAGATCACCAAAAAGGGCTGAAAGACGCGCTCAAGATCGCCAACGGATTCGGCATCACGTCCATCCTCGAAGCCAGTGCCAACGAAAAGATCCTTGACACATACGCAGAGCTCGACAAGCGGAACGAGCTGACGCTTCGGGTTCTGGCATCCATCTTTGTCGACCCCCAGAAAGGAACGGACCAGATCGAAGAAATCATCCAAAAACGAGAAAAATACCGCGGACAACACCTCAAGGCAACCACAGCCAAAATTTTCGCCGACGGTGTCATTGAATCTCACACGGCCACACTCCTAGAGCCTTATCTCGATCGTCCCGGTTACCAAGGCATACCCAATGTCGAGCCTGACCTCCTCAACAGATTGGCGACGGAACTGGATAGAGCCGGCTTCCAGATCCACATCCATGCCATCGGGGATTGGGCCATTCGGATGTCTTTGGATGCCCTGGAACTGGCCCAGAAGACCAACGGAAGAAGAGATGCCCGGCACCACATCGCCCATCTGGAGCTGATCAATCCCAAGGACATTCCGCGCTTCAAGCAACTGGGAGTGGTGGCCAACTTCCAGCCCCTGTGGGCCTATCCTGACGAGTATATCACCGAACTTACCATTCCTGTGCTGGGTTCTGAGCGATCACGCTGGATTTATCCCATAGCCAGCGTCGTGAACACCGGAGCCACGATTGTGGGAGGGAGCGACTGGTCAGTTTCTTCCATGAATCCGCTGGATGCCATCCAGGTGGCCGTAACACGGCGAGGTTTAGATGATGGGGGTGGACCGGCATGGATCCCGGATGAGGTCATTGACCTGCATACGGCACTCGAAGCCTACACCATAAACGGCGCATATCTCGCTCAACAAGAGCACATAACCGGATCGATCGCGATCGGAAAGGCAGCCGACCTGATCGTTCTGGATCAAAATCTTTTTAAAATCCCGAAGAGCGAGATCCACAAAACCAAGGTTCTATTCACGCTTCTCGAAGGCAAGGATGTGTACCGGCACTAAGAATTGAATCCGCTGGATGTTTTGGCGCATTCTGGTTGAGCTTCGGCTCAGTGTTTAAGAATACGCAGTAGAAGCCGAACGAGAGTTGATATCGTTCTTCAAAATCCTGTTACTAAATCAAATATCAACAGGTTTTTTGACTAAGAAGTACCCGAAGCCTATGGTGAAGAACAAGTAAATCACTGTGATTCCCCAGCCTAAAGGATTCATCAGGTCGGATAAATTCGCATGCACGGATACGAAGAAGTTCACAAAGTCATACAGAAATCCGAAGATGATAATTGCTTTGAGTGCCCTGGCTCCTTCGGAGTTTCGGGCAAACCAACACAGCGCTGCAATGCCCAAAAGTGCACCTCCGTATTCCCGAGCCATGAACATCCCCTCTGCATTCAACGTTAGCCCGAACAACGAGAGCAATTTATCCGGCACGATCAAAATCGGAATGCCGAACACAAGCGAAACCAAGGACTTGATAATCAACAGAACTTTTAGTCGCATCTTTCCCTCCTCTGTTGCCTATCGGCAATAATTTCGAATTTTTGATCTCCACACCCTACGGATCTCTAACTCCATTGATTATACTGAAGCTGTTCAAACTTAAATGCATCTGGATAAAAATGTCAACCCAGGCATAAATTTCACTGTTCATCATTATCCCAAAAATCCCGGTGGGAAGCCTCGCCTAACAGGTAGACAACATCCTCATCAAGCATAAACCTCTGGCGTTTGAGCTCCAGTAAACACTTCGCCACTTTGGATAGATAATCTTCACGAGTAGGATAGCGTTCCAGAATGGAGAGACGTGAATCGCCTGTTTTTTTTCGGTCTTCGGGCGTCCGGGGAAAAGGCCAGGTGCTGCCTGCCCACCTTTCCAGAGTCCCTGGGGCAGGCCGATCCGGCTCCCGCAATCGCCAGCCAACATTAGTGGCCAGGGGCACAGCCACATCGGGAAGATGGATCCCGGCCAATTCATGCCCGTCTTCATTAACGGCCGGGACCAGGTTGCCGTACCTGGGGCCGATTTTGGGCGGGACATTATCGGCGATCCCCTCTGTCTGCCACCGCGGCCCCGGATCTAGTCTATAAGGCCTAAAAAACGATTCCGGGGTTTGCACTCCCGGAATCTTCGGAAAGCGGTTACGGTATGTTTCAAGATCAACCAAGGTGCCGTCAGCAATCTTCGGCAGTCTGCTGGGAGGGGGTTCTATCCCCTGGCTCACCCACAAGTCCAAGGCAACAAGCAGCGCACGAGAGATGGGCCCAAATCGCGGATCTCCGTGAAACAATCCGGCCGTGAAATACATACGGACATTGGGATCGATACCGGCATCCTCTTTCCCTTCTACATCCGTATGCATCAGAGCCGCCGCCCTTGTCCAGTACTCGGTCGAATTGTTGGTGAAGAACATTTTGGGCAGAAAACCGGATCTTCGTGCCCGGGCCAATCCGTCTCCACGCTCGCCCGTTATGGGGTCATACTGTTCGACAGTGTTAAAGGGAAAGAAATCCGAGGCATAGAGGTTGTCTTCATGGTGACTTCCGTGGCGGGTCGTCTGGGCGAAGCGATAGTTGAACTGGCCTTTTCCGCCTCCGCTGACGTGGGGCATTGCTCCGTCAAAGACGATGCGGCCCTTCTCATCGCCGTTGAAATCCTGATAGACAAAGTGATAAATGACACGCCCTGATTGGGAAATGCCAAAAGCGTAGGCGTATTTCATAACCTCTGCTAAAGGGTTCACCACATCCGTTTTATCGGCTTTTTCGTACCGGAAAAAGCTCACCACATCCCGAATGGCGGCAAAACCCAATCCGGTGATCCGCGGGTCCTGGCCAACATAGACGAGATTATACAGCCAACCGGGTTTGAAGCCATCCTTGATGTACAAATATCCGGGATCGGGGATAATCTGCCCATCCTCCCAGCGGGCAAAAGCCCATTGATCACGAGGCACCTCCATGGCTTCCTCCCAACAATATGGCCGCACCGTTAAAGTCGCGTGGGAATTATTCATACTCACGACAGGATAAGACACTGAGCCTCCCCAATAAAAAGGTTGACTGTAGGTTCTATCCGCACTGGGGACACAGATTTCGGCGTAGATTTTGCCCGTTATCGTCTTGCCATTTTCCCTGGCAATTGGGAGATATATGTTCAGGCGGTCATGGCTGGGAATGGCGTCGCCGTTCCAGCCACACCAGAGGAAGGCCCACCCTTCACGATAGAGCCAGTCCTCTCCTCCGCCGGCGTGAAAGGCTCCTCTGACTGAGACTTTTCGTCCCCGGTTGTTCACAAAATAGATCAGGCGCCGGTTTCCCTTTTTGATATCGACAGGCTTGTGCAATTCGAATTCCGTCCAGAACTCGACACGGCCACTATTATTTCGGGGGGCCAGCTTTAAATCGACAATCGATTGATTGGCAGGGTGGTCCGGATCAACCTCCAGATAGATCTTGCCGGTAATCTTCTCATAAGCCCCGGATCTTCCATAGATTTTCCCGTTTTCGACTAAAACTGTCTCTTCGATTTCAAGCCGGACTACTTCTCCTTCGGAAACAACCGGCAAAAGTACCAAGACACCAAGCACTGGGATAAGAAGGGGCATAAATGCTCTACGAAGCGGTGAGCAGAAACCGTGTAAGCATTTTCGAAAATAAAAGTAAAGGGATTTCATTCTTTTTCCCTCCTTTGTGACTTTTTTTGGTAAATTTATTTCAGGTCAATTACTTCGGGAAATTCATGCGGCTGAGGAGATCCTGGAAGCGAGGATCATCCCGCAGATAATCCCACTGCAAATCCTTGTTGAGGTATACCATGAGTGGTTCCCGGTCCTCGAAGGCCTTTTCCAGCCAATCGAGTGCCAGATCCTTCTCCTGGGCATGAGCATACAGCAGGGCAATCCGAATCGCCGGAATATAGCTCTGGTTGGAACGCCCGACCAGCACCCCGGCCGCACTCCGCATTGCTCCTCGATAGCCAGCCTCGGCATGGCCTCTCTTCAAAGCCTCGGCAATGTCACTCATATTCTTCCCGGAGACAAACTTCCTTGCCTGACGCACAGCCTCTTCGTCCATCTGTTTCTGGTGATAGGCAATCCAGAGGCCCTCATGGGCCTGCGAAAGACCCGGCTCTGCTTTTAGAATTTTGCGGAACTGTGCGATGGCATCGTCGTATCGGCGCATTTGCGCCAACTGACCACCATACAACATTTGAGTAAGGTGATTGAGGGGATCCAATCTCATACTCAGTTCGACCTCTTCCAAGGCTTCCGCAGATCGCTTCATTGCGCAAAGGAACTCCGCATAGTCTGAATGGGCATCTGTAAAGTTGGGGTTGAGCGCAATCGCCCGCTGAAATTCTTCTTCAGCACCATCCCAATCCCACTCATAGTATAATTTCACCAAAGCCAGCGACTCATGCGCCTCTGCGCAATGGTCATCAAGCTCCAGGGCTTTCAACACTGCTGAATTTATCTTCGGGTATGTCTCGCGAGGAGGATCGAAGCCCAAGTTTCCCCGGGCAATCCAAAATCTGGAAATTCCCACGTGCGCTAGAGCATACTCCGGATATCTTTCCAGAGCGAGCTGAAAATACTCTTTGGCGATGTCGAAATGCTCGGATGTGAATTTGAACCAGTGAAAACGTCCCCTGAGATAGGCTTCGTACGCTTTGGGATTTTCGGTGTGGGCCCTGACGAGAGGCACTTCTCGTTCTCCTAAAACTTCGACTTTTAAGGTTTTGACGATACTCTGGGCGATATCATCCTGAATGGCAAAAACATCCTCCAGCTCCCTGTCGAAGCGTTCAGACCAGAGATGAAAGCCGTCCTCGACGTTGATGAGCTGGGCGGTGATGCGTATTCTGTTGCCGGCTTTCCGGACGCTTCCTTCCAGCACAGTCTCCACATTGAGCTGACTTCCCACATCGCGGATGTCGATGTCTTTTCCCTTGAAGGAAAAGGCGGATGTCCGGGCCACCACTCGCAAATCCCTAATCTGGGCTAAGGCATTGATCAGTTCTTCAGCCAACCCATCACAGAAAAACTCCTGTTCGGGATCTGCGCTCATATTCTGAAAAGGAAGAACAGCAATGGATTTTTTCCATTCAGTGGGCCTGGCAACATCAAAATTTGGGTCATCGCTTCTCGTCAAATCGCTTAACAATTCATCCGCACTTGAATACCGCCTGTCTTTAGTCTTCTCCAAGCATTTGAGTATGATCCTGCCGAGGGATTCAGGAACCTGCGGACTGACTTCCTGGGGATCTTTCGGTTTCTGTTCCCTGTGCATGATAGCGACACTGAGGGCTGTGTCACCTTCAAAGGGCAATCTTCCCGTAGCCATCTCATACAGGACAACGCCCAGGGAGTAAATATCGGACCGCTCGTCAACCTCTCCGCCCTCGGCTTGCTCAGGAGACATGTAATCGGGTGTCCCAATCACGGTTCCGGCGCGTGTCACTCCTTTGGCTTTGAGGGAGCGGGCTATGCCAAAATCCATGATCCGGACCTTTCCTTCTTCATCGATCATAATGTTCTGCGGCTTGAGATCCCGGTGGACGACGCCAAGCCTGTGAGCCTCGGACAAACCTTCGCTGATTTGTGTCGCGATGGATATGATTGTGGCTGGAGTCAGTTGCTTTGATCTTCTGATGAAGCCTTTTAAATCCTCTCCCGGAATAAATTCCATGGTAAGAAAATAGGTGTTTTCGCCTTTATTGAGATCATACATGCGGCAGACATTTTTGTGGGTAATTTTGCGGGCCAGTCTGAGTTCGTTTCGAAATCGCTCGATGGTCCTCTCGTCGGCGGCAATTTCCGATTGAATGAGTTTTAAGGCAACGGTCTCGTTAACTTCGGTATCGTAAGCTTTATAGACTCTCCCCATCCCTCCCTTGCCAAGATCTTGGATGATTCGGTACCTGCCGACAAAGGTCGAGCCAGATGTCAACACATCCGACGGAATCTCAAGGGTTTTGGTTGCGGCTACTTGTCGGGCATCGGAGGATGTGAGCGAGGTTCCGCATTCTTTGCAAAATTTGGAATCAGCTGTGTTTTCCGCCTTACAACCGGGGCAATATACAGTCATGACTGCGCCGTCTCTAAAATTTCATAAGAGTCTTCTTTAATTTAGATCCTCAGAACTTGATTTCTTTCGCTTTATTACCGTTCTGTATCTCGCTTATATCACCACGAAATATTGAAGTCAAATTCACTAACCAGCGAAATCGCTTGTAACAATAAGGGGACGCTTGTCACAAAGATTGAACGCCATTCTCACGCCGTTCAGATTGCGTTTTTGGCACAACTTTTGCATAATATAATTGTGGCTGACTGAATCTTCAGAGGCTGATCGAGGCATAACCTCGATCATCATTCTGATGAGAGGTTTGTCATGTTGTTAAGCAAAAGGATTCATGTCATTCTTATCCTTATATTCTTGCTCGTGCTGTTTGGCTGTAAAGAGAATGTCACTTCATCTGACTCCGATCCCGTAGGTATTTTATCCTCATATGACGGTTGCAAGACGTTCACCACAGCCTCCAGTTCAGGATCAAGTTCCCACGGGAACAATGAAGAATGCGTCGCCTACGACTATGATGGAGAGGGACTCCTGGTGCTCTGGCACATCAATTCAGGTTTCAACTGCTGCCCGGCGAAAATCACTGCCGACGTTTTTGTCTCCGGAAACATGATTTACATCCAAGAAAAGGAACAGGAGCAGGGATGCTTCTGCCGATGTCTCTTCGATGTCAGGTACGAAATCTACAACCTGGAGCCCGGACAGTACACGCTAGAAATCAAAGGGCTTTATGTCGAGGATGCGGACGACAAACTGATGTTCAGCGTGCAGTTGCTTGGTTCCTGTTCGGGGACTCTCTGTGTCAGCCGGACACACTATCCTTGGAACACTCCCAATTAACTCCAGGCATCCAGTTTATTCAGTTGTGTGCTTCCGATTCACCAAGGAGAAGTTTCTCGACATCCTGTATTTCAAAATAAATCATGGCCTCAGACTTTGAGCCGTAAAGCCCGGTGTAGGCGGAAGGTCCTTGCAGGTTATCGACGAGAATACTTGAAGATTTTTCCCTCCTTAAGCTCTCCAAATCTGAAAAGATTCCCCGACAGACCTTGGTCACACGATCTTCAAGGTCAGGAAGGGATTGTTGAAACTGCTTTCCTGATACAGGATGGCGATACCGGAAAGGCCTGTGGAAAAAGGGAACGGGAATATCTCTGTGTTTTGGATAGAACAGAGCAATCAAATCATCCAAATTCATAAAAGGAAGCTGATCGGCAAATCTCAAAATGGACAGGTAGGAACTTTGAAAAAATTTGGATTGTATGACTTTGTGTCTCCAAACAGCTCTTTTTATCGCCGGGAGCGGAAAATTCTCGCATTCAAAAAACAGATCACGCAATAGGGAATGGAGTCGAGTCTTTTCAAAATCGATACTCCTGAGAACATCACCCAGATTTCCCTGACAAAGCAGGGAATAATTCTGCATGTAGTGAAGGTCCAAAAAGGTCTCGATCATTCGATGACGGAAGGCCGCTTTTTGAGCGACCTGGGGGTCAGGGAAAAGAGGGCTCCCGCTGAAATAATAGATGAAGGGGTGATACTGACTGTCAGCAATGATATGGGTAACGATCCCCAGCACAAAAGCCAAAATCGGATCCTTTTGCCTATCGTCATGCCAAAGATTGTGGGCTCGGTTTAGAAGAGGTATGAAAGCCAAGGTGTTTTCCCCGTCCTGGCCATGAAGGCGCCACCCGGCCGAAAGAAATTCACCCCTGTGTTTTCCCAGGTAACTATAAAAAGGAGTATCCGGAACCACGGCTCCCAACCTGTAGAGGCCTTTGTTTTCAGCTATCACGGATTTGAGGGCAGGGTTATCGATCGCGAGATAAACCTTCTCGGCAAGAGTCCAATGCGCGTATTCTTTGGGCATATTGAGCCTTTATGTTTTCCTTTCGCGGACACGAGTCAGAACCAATCCCCCTGCGAGGAAAAGAACAGCTATACTCAGAACACCAAAACTTGAATTCCTGGCAACCTGCGAGACTATTCCCACAAGGAAAGGACCCAATATGGTGGCAAACTTGCCAAATATATTGTAAAAACCGAAGAATTCTGCCGATTTTGCCCTGGGTATCAGTTTGGCATAGAAAGAACGGCTCAAGGCTTGAACTCCCCCCTGTGAGGTGGCGACCAGCATGGAAACCACCCAGAACATAATCATCTTCACCTGGCTGCCGGGCAGGGAGGGAAGAGCAAAAGCTAAAAGAGTGATGACAATATAGACACAAATCCCGACAGATAGCATAGACTTCGCTGAGAACCTCTGCGCTAAACGTCCGTAGAGCAGGGCAAAGGGGAAGGCAACGATTTGGACAGCGAGAAGGATAACTAAAAGTGAATTCGCACTGAGGCCAATATCCGTACCATAAGCTGCCGCCATTTTAATGATGGTGTTTACCCCATCTATATAAAAGAAGTAAGCAACCAGAAAAAGAAAGACATTTTTGTAGCTTTTAATTTCCTTGAATGTCTCAACGAGACGGTTAAGGCTATCTTTAAAATGAGAAACGGAAGCCTCGACATAATAGACTTGCTTAACATTTTTAATGAATGGTATGGCAAACAACAACCACCAGACGGCAGTGATGATGAAAGCGATCTTGGTGGCAACAACCGAACTGGCCAATCCGAGTCTTCCGTAATTGAGGATCACAGCAATTCCAAGGACAAAGGGAATGGTGCTGCCGAGGTATCCATAGGCAAATCCGCTGGCCGACACCCAATCCATCCTCTCTTTCGCAGTGACATCCACCAGGAATGAATCGTAGAAAATATTGCCTCCGGCAAATCCCAGAGCTGAGATTATATAAATGACCAGCGCTTTGACCCACTCGCCCTCGGAAATAAAGGTGAGCGAGTAGGTTGCGATAACTCCCGTGATAAAGAAAAAGAAGAAAAACCTTTTTTTATTTCCCCTGTAATCGGCCAGCGCACCGAGAAAGGGAGCCAATACAGCGATAAGAAGCGTATAGAGGCTGTTCCCGTAGCCGAGCCAGGCCGTGGATTCATAGTTTGCCATCCCTCTGGCCGCGACATTTTTGAAGAAGATAGGGAAAATGGCCGTCGTGATGGCTATCGAATAGGCCGAATTCGCCCAATCATACAAGATCCAGCTTCTTTCTTGTTTGGTCATCTGGAGTATCCTCGCAACGAAAGCCTCAAGATTTGAATGTAAGATAATTCAACCCAAAATTTCAAGTTTATTGACATTGACTCTTCTCAATGATAAGAATTTGGAAACAAACTCATGAACTGGATTCCTCTCAGTATCATTTCCGTCTACATCCTACTCCTCTTCGTCATTGCCTGGTCAACTCGCCGGCTGAGCCGGGGAGGAATGCTTGAATACCTCCTGGCAGGAAGGGGCCTCCCCTTTTGGGTTGTTGTTTTTCTGCTCACAGGTTTGGCCATCGGCGGAGCCTCGACTGTAGGCGTAGCTGAGAGAGCTTACACTTCGGGTATATCTGCGGCATGGTACGACGGCGCATGGGCTATAGCTGTTGTCATCGTCGGCCTTGTGGCCGCTCACAAGTTCCGCCAACTGGAAATGACAACAATTCCTGAATTCTTCGAACGTTACTACAACATCCAGGGACGGGTGATAGCCGCCATAGGTCAGATCGTCCTCCAAATCATCATTTTGGCACTCCAATTCATCGCCGGAGGGGCCATTCTCTACTCACTCCTCCCCGATGTCTTTTCTTTCCAGGGAGGGATGTTAGCCACAGCCGTCGTTTTCGTAGGAGTAACGCTCATAGGCGGATTCTGGAGCGCAGGGCTGACCAACATCATCAATGTGATTCTTATCTACATCGGAATCATTGTCGGGGCGGTCATGGTCATCGGCAAAATTGGAGGGCCGGGTGAATTCGTGGCCCGGATTCCTCCCTCCAATCCCGGCTTCGACATCGGCGGCATCGGATGGGGGCTTGTTATTGCCTGGATAATTGTGATCGTCACCCAGGTATTTTCAGTCCAGGCCATCAGCCAAATCAGCTTCGCCGCCAAAGATTCCAGCGCAGCCAGAAAAGGATTCATCGTCGCAGGATTATTTATCCTTCCGGCCGGTATTATTTGTGGAATAATCGGTATTGCCGCCACGATCCTGCATCCCGGCATCACACCCACTGAGGCATTTCCCCGAACGATATTGAGCCTCAGTCCGTTCGTCGCCGGACTGGTTCTGGCCGGACTCTGGGCAGCAGTGCTCTCGACAGCAACCGCTCTGCTTGTCGGTGGAGCGACACTCATTGTGGGCGATATAATTAAAAGGTTTATCGCTCCCGATATGGATAAAAAAAGGGAACGCGTGGGCTCGCGATTCGCCATTCTAGGCATGAGTTGCATCTCCTATATTATCGCCATCTCCGTCAGCGGAATTCTTAAAACCATCATGATTGCCCTTTCCCTGACTGCGGCCTATACTCTTTTGCTGATTATGACCCTTTTCTGGCCAAAACTCTGCCGGCGATCCCATGCTGTATGGACTCTTGTCACATCCATGGCTGCATTCATTGCCTGGCTTACCATCCCTCAAATTCCTCAACTCTTCATGAAAATACACCTTCCCCATCCTATATATTTAATGTGGTTCGTGAGCATCGTTACTTTTCTCTTCGTATCATTTGTCGATAAAAGGAAAATTCAGATCCGCCTCTGAGATGTAACCGATAAAAAGGCGATGGTGAATGGATGAAATGGAAAAATCGATTGCGAATGAATGGGGTGTTTAGAAAGCAAAACGAGTAAGTCCATTCTTAAATTAACCGAAGAAAAACTTAAAGGAGGAGAGAGGGATGAACAAATACCTAAAGAATGCGGCGTCAATATTTATTGTTGTTTTTATTCTAAGCAGTGGGGGATTTTCTCAGGAATTGAACCCGCTTTTTACCGCAAAAAAGATAAAAAATTATCTGCCCCATATGACCTGGAAGGAAGTGGAGATGGCATTACAGAAAACGGATATGGTCATCATTCCGGTGGGCTCTATCGAACAGCATGGCAAACATTTGCCTTTATGCACTGATATTTGTGGTGTGATCGAAGAGTGCAAACTGATAGCCCAGAAAGCCGACGTGCTCATCGCTCCTGTTCTTTGGGTTGGGATCTCCGAGCATCATATGGGATTCCCAGGGACCATGACCATCTCACCGGAAACATTCGAAGCGGTTGTTTTTGAGAGTGCGGTGAGCTTGATCCGGCATGGATTCAAGAAAATCATGATTTACAACGGACACGGGGGCAACAACACAGCCGTCAACAACGTCCTCCATCGATTAAACCACAAAACAGAGGCGACAGCGGTCAGCTTGAATGCGCTCGAGCCTCCCGGAGAAGAATCGGGTGTGTTGCCAGAAATTGATTGGCATGCCGGAGTAGGAGAAACATCCTGGATGCTCTATGTCGCCAACAGCCTCGTGGATATGTCCAAGGCGGAAAAACCGGTCCTCACTTTTCCCCCAGCTATCCAAAAAGTAATGGAAAAAGCCAGAGAAGATCCGAACATGGAATCAATAGCTTGGGCGACTCTTTTCACTCCAAAAAACATAGGGAAAAAGGCCAGCACCCGTGAAATGACCAACAACGGTGTCATGAGCTCCGGAGATCCCGGGGATGCCCGATCTGAGCTGGGAAGAAAAGGCGTTCAAAGATTGGTGGATGCAGTTGTCAAATTCATCGAAGAATGGAAAAAGATCGACATGATTGCGATGGAGGAAAAATGAAAAAAATCTCCAGACACAAGGGAATCATAGTTTTTTTTGCAATCCTGATTTGCCTCACTTTTAGCTGCCAGAAGAAAGCGGAAAGAACCTTTGAAATAAGTATCGATCCAGCACTTGAAGACACCCCGGTGACAGGCCGCCTGTTTCTTTTGCTCACCGACCGATCCGACATCGAACCCCGTCTTGTCATGCCCTTTCTAGGCGCTTACTATTTCAATGCCCCTCGCAACTCCGAATTGGGGGGATACGGTCTCGATTATTGTCCGTTTTACGGTAAGGACGTCGATTCGCTCGAATCCGGTCAGAAAGAAACAATAGGTGAAGATGTTCTGGGACATCCTTTCTCAAGTCTGAGGGATATTCCCGAGGGAGAATATTATGTCCAGGCCGTGCTCCATGTCTATACCCAAGTGACGCCAGCCCACGGCCACACCATCTGGCTTCCTCTAGACAATTGGGAAGGGCAACAATTCCATCTCTCTCCGGGTAATTTGATCAGTGAGCCACAAAAAATCCTTGTCGAAGACGGTGCTCCATTTCAACTCGATCTTAAATTGACAAAAAAGATCCCCCCTATTGAACCGGAAGCAGACTCCAAATATGTCAAACGCATAAAGATAAAGAGCAAACTTCTTTCCGACTTCTGGGGCCGGGACATGTTCTTGGGAGCACATATTTTGCTACCAAAAGGCTATGATGAACATTCCGAAGTTCATTATCCTGTCCTCTACTATCGTGGCCATTTTTTCGAAAAACAGCCTTTCGGATTTCCTGACGAGGAGCCGAAAGCACCTGGAGAAGGCGCTGGGCAAGTCGATCAAGCCAGGTTCCAGGCGGCGAAGTATCTCTGGGAGGGCTGGCTGGCCAAGGACACTCCCCGCTTTATCGTGGTCACGCTGCAGCACCCCACACCCTTTTATGATGACTCATACGTGGTCAACTCTCCCAATCAGGGCCCTTATGACGATGCCATACTGACGGAGCTCATCGGGCATGTCGAGGCAAATTTCCGGATCATCCGCAAATCCTACGCCCGGGTTATGACCGGAGGCTCGACCGGAGGCTGGATAACCGCGGCCCAGCAGATTTACCATCCGGATTTCTTTGGAGGAGCCTGGAGCTTTTGTCCGGATTGGGTCGATTACAGGAATGTCTTCGGCGTCGACATGTACGAGGACGACAATATGTTCCAACCGAGCGGCTATCGCTGGCTGACGCCGGAGCGCATGTCGACTCGTTCAGTCGAAGGGCAGCCGCAATTGACCGTGCGACAGTTCTCGCAATTTCTGGCCGTGCTTGGAAACAAGGGCCGGTCAGGCGAGTTTATCGACGCCTACAATGCCGCCTTCGGACCTGTCGGTGAAGACGGATACCCGGTCCAGGTCTATGATTATCTGACCGGGGAAATAAACCACGACATGATCGAGTACTGGCGCGACCACAATTTCGACCTGCGCTATTATCTTGAAAATAACTGGTCAGAGCTCGGCCACAAGCTCGTCGGGAAGCTGCACTTCCTCTGTGGGGATATGGATAATTTCTATTTGAACCTGCCCGTCTATCTCATGGAGGAGTTTCTCGAATCGACCAAAGATCCCTACTACGGTGGTTCCTTCCGGTGGGGACGGCCCAAAGTGGGCCACACGGTTAGCGGCCTGGGGGTGGATCCCTGGCCCTTTGCTCTCCTCAAGGAAATGGCAGCCCACATCACAACGAACGCCCCTCTCGGGGAAGATACCGATCAGTGGAAGTACGAATAGACAGAGAATTCCCTTAAACTCAGCAGAGAAGGCCGATTATAATCCCGCTCTGGAGGGCTCTTGGCTCACAGTCTTGAAACTCACACGATGAATCTTAGTCTTCCTGAAAAATAGAAAGGGCTCTTGCACTAAATAAATTAATCTTTAATTCACTACTGATTTCGTTTTTTCGCAATATTCACTTCTCCCTGGCCAGCATACTCATCTCCGTTATCCATCGATACGACCACCTTGACATCATTGACATCATTCGGTTTCAACCAACTCTCGATGACCATCAGGTCTTCAAGACTGAATTTTAAAACCAAATTCCCAAGACTATCGCGCGTGGCCCGAATGTTCTCTACGGAATCGCTCTCGTTGAAGTAAATGAAAAGGCTATGCCCATTCGTTGCGAAGAGGGAATATCTCATATTCGTAAGAATCCGGATTTCTCCCAAGCGTTCGCTATCGATATTGATGATATTCGGGGAAACATCGATGCCGATGAAATATTGGGCTTCCTGTCCTCCGGCTCCGTAGCTCGTAAGGGGGAGTACGAAAGCGAATGCAGATAATCCAGTCAAAAACAAAGAGATCACCAGGATTTTTTTGAGTTCAACGTGTTTCATTAAACGGCCTCCGTTAAATTGATATATTCGCTCCATTCAAATGCATTTAATATGCCAATTCGTAAGTTGTTGATTTTAATAATAATAATAAAAATCGACATCCTTTTACCTATACAAATTTGTTGGACTTTCAACAAAAATGTTGAATATGGAGTGGATGATATAAAGAAGATATCACCGCTACACTGAAATGGCATAATCTTCGAGATGTGGGAGATTGACCCGGATTACTCGTTGTGATACTTATTCCCGCGCTGAAGGAGGTCATCAAGACGAAATCCGGCCTGCCGGAATCTACAGGCCGTTATGTACCCTTTTCATTCTGACTCTCAAAATGACGGCAGTGACAGTAACCAATAGGGAAAGTGCGGATAAGAATATAAAAGGTATCTCATAAGACCCTGTCTCATCTCGAATAAGACCGGACAAATAGGGACCGAAAACCATTCCTAGACCACTGGACATGTTGAGGATGCCGAACCCCAAGCCCAAATCTTTAGACGGCAACGTCTTTGACAGATATGAAAAGACAGGAGTGGGAACAAGCGCCACGGCAATAGCCATGAGAACCATGGGAAAGAGGAAGCGGGATGTGCCCGAAATGAAATAAAGCGCCAGTGCCAAAATCAGGCCACCCGCCCCGACGAAAATCTCATTGTTTTCGAGCTTATCGATGACGCGACCAATAACGGGGCTCAGGACTAAAGACCCCCACATCAACAGACTGGTCAGAAATCCGGCATATTCAATATTTTTTCCTCTGGAAACAAAAAAATCGGGCGCAAAAGTGGAAAAAGAGATGGCCGCCGCATTAAACCAAAGCCAGCACAAACCTGTCAGCCATATGAGAATTCCTATCTTGGCCAGGCTTGAGAACACGCTCTGTTTGACCTCCTTATCTTGCGCCGTTTTTTGCGGCGGATTAGGGTCAGGCTTGTAGAGGAAAAGGAAGACAGCCAATCCCAGCACACAGACGAAGAGCGTGAAAAAAATCGGCGTTCTCCACCCTGCCGTCTCACCCCACCGGCCAAAAGTCGTGAAACATATGATTGAGCCCACCGGCATGGCTGTATTGTAAATTCCCATCGCCGAACCCAATTCATATCCCCGGAACCATAGCGAAAGCGTCCTTGCCGCCACGATACACAGCGTGACAGCGCCGATCCCCGCAACGAATCTCCCCAAACCTGCAACGGAAAATGTCCTGCTCATCGAAAGAATGAGCGTCCCAATGAGCGTAAGGATTAATGAAATGATGCCGACTTTAAAGGAACCCCATCGGTCGGAAAGGGAGCCGGCCAATACAGCCAAAAAAATGGACGGAAAAGTGAACAGGCTCATGAGGGCGCCTGCCTGGGCATGTGAGAGGTTGAATTCTTTGATGATTAGAGTGAGCACAGGCGGTAAAGATTGCAGCGTGAAGGCAAAGACCAGCATACTGGTGTAAACCATCAGCAATATGATCCAGCGGTACTTTTCTATCGGCATTATCGTATCTCGATTTTTTGTTGACGGTCCCTGTCTGTCATCCAGCATGATAATCTCAAGTGAACAGCCTCGTAGGACTGTACCTGTCTCCGCCTATAAATGACTCCTTTATAACACAACTCCCTATGAAACTACAGGAATCGGGATTGATTGCTTCGTCAATTTTAAGTATTGTATTGATTCTGTGGCATAAATTTTCTGCGTTTTCCCTCAATGTTGCGGTCTTTAAGTTTTTGCTCAAATTTCAGATACAGCCTGAGGTGAAGGAGAGAAATCCAAGGGTGTCGGTCCACACAAAAAAAGGAAGACCTGCTTTTGGCTGGGAATTTTTTGGAATTGTTTTCCTTTGTGTTCTATCAGGCGCGGCTGGGGCAGGTGGAAGAGGGGAAACTCCAGAGGGGCAATCCGAGCGCAACGACGACTCAAGAAAGAAGGAACTGATCGAGCTCCGTCGAGTCAGAGGATCCATCAAGCTGGACGGATTCAGCGATGAACCTGCATGGGAAGGCGTCGATTCACTGCCGCTCGTGATGTTTATGCCCAATTTCGGGGAGAAACCATCACAGCGAACAGAGGCTTTAATTGCCTATGACGATGACTTTTTGTACATCGCCGGCCGGCTCTACGATAGTGAATCTGATAAAATCCAATCCAACTCCATGAAGCGTGATTCTGACGATCCCAGCAGTGAATGGTTCGGTATCGTCATCGATTCCTACAACGACAAAGAAAACGCCCTGGCCTTTTTCACGACGCCGTCCGGATTGAGATGGGATGCCGAGGTCACCAATGATGCGTTAGAGCCAAATCCCTATAATCTGAGTTGGAACACATTCTGGGACGTGGCGACTGTTCAAACTGAACAGGGATGGTTTGCAGAAATTCGTATTCCATTCTCGAGTCTTCGTTTTCAAGATGAAGAAGGCCGGGTCGTTATGGGTATTATCGTCCGACGGCGGATTGCCCGAAACAGTGAATGGGATGTTTATCCACCGATTCCGCCAAATTGGGGTTTTTACGGAATTTTCAAGCCTTCCAAGGCTCAAGAGGTCTTGCTACAGGGGGTATATAGCCGGAGCCCGCTCTATGTTTCTCCGTATTTACTCGGAGGGCAAGGACAATTCACTGAACTCAATGATAGCGGTACAGCATTAGAACGGGGCAAGAGTATCGAACGAGAGGCAGGATTCGACATCAAATACGGCCTCACCAGCCATCTCACGCTCGATGTAACTGTGAATACCGATTTTGCCCAGGTCGAGGCAGATGACGAGCAGATCAACTTAACTCGATTTTCGCTCTTTTTTCCGGAAAAAAGGCTGTTTTTCCAAGAACGATCGGGCATTTTCGAATTTGACTTTGCCAAAGGCGACAACAGCCAGCTTTTTTACAGCCGCAGGATTGGGATTCACGAGGGGCAGATTGTCCACATATACGGAGGAGCCCGGCTTGTCGGCCGAGCGGGGTCCTGGGACCTGGGTTTCCTCAATATGCAGACAGCTCCGGCAGGTAGCCTTCCCTCCGAAAACTTCGGTGTATTCCGCATCCGCCGACAGATGTTTAATCCTTATTCCTACGTTGGCGCTATGACGACAACCAGGATAGGAGTCGATGGAAGGTACAACGTCGCTTACGGACTCGACGCTATCATCCGTGTTTTCGGTGACGATTATCTGACACTCAAATGGGCGCAGACCTTTGCCAATGATTACGCCAACAATCCTCTGTCACTCACTCCCGCCCGCCTCCGTCTGAATTGGCGCCGGCGTTCGAGCAAAGGATGGGGATACGCAGCAAGCCTGGACCGTGCCGGAGCAGAGTATGATCCGGGAGTGGGATTCGAGCCGCGTGACGATTTTTCGAAACTTGCGGTAGGATTGATATACGGCTGGTTACCTGGCTCCAGCACAAAATTATTCAGCCATCAGGTATCTCTTACTGGAATTTCCTTTTTTCGAAACACCGATAAAGAAGTCGATTCATTCAGCCTCAGCACAGGCTGGCAGTTCAGAATGAAATCCGGCTGGGAAGGGCAATTCATGCCAGCGCTCTATTTTGAAAACGTCCCGGAAGATTTCGATTTATCGGATGAGGCCGAAGTCCTGACCGGTCGCTACACATTTGCGGGGATCCACGGTGAATTCTCGACTCCTTCGGGAAACTCGAAATATTTGAAAGCGATGCTGGATTGGGGATCCTTTTACGACGGATGGCGAACATCCCTCGGTATAGAGCCGAGGTGGAATGTTTCACCAAACCTAGAACTCAGTGCCACTTACCAACTCAATAGAATCGAATTTTCCGATCGCGACCAAAGATTCCACGCGCACATCGGTCAACTCAGGGCTCTCTACATGATGAACACAAAAATTTCTGTCACCACCTTCATTCAATATAACAGTTCCGTCGATGCCGTCATTGGCAACATACGTTTCAGATACAACCCCCGAGAAGGAATCGACCTCTATCTCGTCTACAATGAATCGCTCAACACCGTGCGGTGGCGCGAAAACTTACACTATCCATTATCCAACGACCGCGCTCTCCTTCTCAAATACAGACACACATTCAATTTCTGAGTTAATTAACATTTCAAGAACAAAACGTTAAGTTCTTGATGGCTTCAATATTATCTTAAAAACTCATAAAAA
>Ga0180438_10000507_pt1 | contig 76176 bp, 9 predicted proteins | sample SS_ome_12_FD_132455 | JGI IMG/M metagenome (GOLD analysis project Ga0180438, IMG submission 132455) | Hypersaline lake sediment archaeal communities from the Salton Sea, California, USA - SS_3_D_2 metaG | ecosystem: Environmental > Aquatic > Non-marine Saline and Alkaline > Hypersaline >...
ACTGGAAAAACGGCGTTCGAAGATCATTTATGCCAAAGAATTAGCCGAGGTGATTCGCGATCATCGGATCCCCCTGGTTTTCCTGGAAGCCTGTCAGACTGCAAAGGCGGAAGAAGACCCCACCGCATCGGTAGCCGCCGCGTTATTGGATGAGGGCGTGGCATCGGTTGTGGCCATGAGCCATACAGTACTGGTGGAAACTGCTCGTCGGTTCGTGGAACGTTTTTATTTGGAACTGGCTGCTGGTTCCCGTGTGGGTGAAGCCATGTTGGCCGGACAGCGGGTTTTAAAATCAGACAGTTTTCGATTAAAAATATTTGGTGCGGGTCGTTTGGATTTGGAGGACTGGTATGTGCCGGTGCTCTACCAGGAGAAGGAGGATTTACAACTGCTCACTCATGTGCCCTCCAGGGAGATTAAGGGCATTGACCGGCAGGCGTTGGAAAAGCGTTTTGGTGCGTTACCGCCGAACCCAAAACACCATTTTATAGGAAGAAGCCGTGAATTATTAAAATTGGAACGTTTGTTGGAGCAAAAACATTATGCCGTTCTTTGTGGTCAGGGGGGTGAAGGTAAGACCACGCTGGCTGTGGAGTTGGCCCGCTGGCTGGTGCGAACCGGCCGTTATGACCGGGCCGTGTTTGTGCCCGTGGAACATGTTTACGATGTGCGCACCGTGGTGGATTTTATCGGTCAACAACTTATCCCCAAATTCTCCGTAGCAACGTTTTCTCTTAAAGACCTGTTGACCAAAGCCCTGCAGCCCATTGAACGTGAATTGAGAAACCATCGCGTCCTGGTTATCCTGGATAACATGGAGAGCATCCTCCCTAACGTAGGAGAGGCTCCCCGGTTTGAACCGGAAGTTTTGGAAACATTTTTCCATCTCTGCACGAAATTACAATCCATCGAGGATACCTGCCTGTTGTTCACCTCCCGTGAGTCACTTCCAAAACCGTTTGATACCAAATTCCATCGTGTCACTCTCAGCCGTTTAGACAAGAAAGATGCGATTGATTTGGTCCATCAGGCCATGACTGCGGCGGGTTTAACGCCCAGGGAGGATGATCGCGGCGGCACTCAGCCGGAGGTGGAAGCGCTGGTGGAGGCGGTCAATTGTCATGCGCGCAGTCTGGTGTTATTGGCGCCTTTTATCAGTGAATTTGGTGTGCGGCATACCACTGAGAACCTGGGACGGTTAATGGCCGATTTGCATAATCAATACCCGGATGAGCGGGAACGTTCGCTCTTTGCCAGTGTGGAGCTTTCCTTGCGGCGGTTATCCCCGGAGATACGGGAGAAAATCAGGCCGCTGGGGGTGTTTCAAGGGGGGGGTCATATTTGGGTTATCGAAGATGTTTTAGGTTTAAATGAAGAAGAGAGAGATTTACTGGTTCGTGAATTGCAAAAAATCAACCTGGCTGAACCCATGCCCTATGGTTTTTTTCGCTTTCACCCGGCCTTGTGCCCTTATCTGCTGCAGGAGTTGGATGAAGAAGCCCTGTCCACAAGCACAAACCGCTGGGTCAAAATCATGCGGCAGTTGAGTGAATTTTTGTATGGGCATCTATCCCAAGATGCCCAACTGGCATTCAATTTAACAACCCTGGAACTGCCCAACCTGATGCGCTTGCTGGAACATGTACGGGCGCAAGAAAAACCGGAGGAAACGGTAGACCTGGCCACAAAGCTTGAACAATTAATTGCGCAATTAGGCAGACCGCACCTCCTGGCACAGGTGGCGGCGATCCGGGAAGGGGAAGCGAAAAAGTTGGGAGATGCTGATTGGAGCTATGCCCGGTTCGTCTCCTCAAAAATGCAGATCGAACGATTACTGGGCAGGGGAAATCTAACCCAGGCATTAACAGAAGCACAGGCTCTGCGGGATCGATGTTTGCAGGCGGGTGAAGGGGCTTATTCAGAGGCGGCATATGATACAGCATTGGCTTATTTTATGCTTGGGCGGGTACTGAATAGGGGCAGTGCTGCCGAAGCCGCGCTTCAACCCATAAATGAGGCTTACAGGCGTTTTCAACGGCTCGCAGAGCAGGGAGATACCGATGCTGCAGGAATGGCATCTACGTCACTCACCGAGAAAGGCGATTGTTTGCGTAATCTTGGCCGTTTGGAGGAGGCCGCGGCAGCCTATGAAAAAGGCATTGAAAGTTCTACAAAATTAGAAGATGAAAGGCAAGTTGCCGTTGGAAAAATCCAGCTCGGGACGGTCCGTATACTTCAAAGGCGATATGACGAAGCACTCAACGCTCACGAAGAGGCACGAGAAATATTTGAAAATATCGGCGAACCAGGCATGGTGGCTGTTGCCTGGCATCAGATGGGCATGGTTCATGAAAAAGCCAATCGGTTGGAGGCGGCGGAGCAGGTCTATCGGCAAGCCCTGGCCATCCACGTGCAGCAAAACAATCCGGCGGGTGAGGCTCAGACTTTAACTCAACTTGGACAACTTTATGACAAAATGGGACGTTTAGAAGAAACAGTGATTTTCTTCCGAAACGCGGTTGAAAAGGATATCGAAATTAACGATATAGCAAGTGAAGGTCGAGATCGTAACAACCTGGCTATTGCACTAATCGAACTCAAGCGTTACGATGAAGCCCGGCAGGAGATTCTTCGGGCCATTGAATGTGATAAACCCTATGGTCATGCTGCCCGACCCTGGAAAACCTGGGACATCCTGTGTGATCTTGAACAGGCAGAGGGCAACCCGGAGGCGGCCGCACAGGCACGGGAACAGGCGATTCAACTTTACCTGGCATACCGGCGCGATAGGGGGGAAAATCATGATCCGGGCGGGCGATTGTGTGCCCGGTTTGAGAAAGCTTTAAGAGAGCAGGAGCCTGAAGAAATTAAAAAACAATTGGCAACGTATGCGAATGATCCTGAAATATATCCATCACTAAAACCATTAATCCCCAAACTCCAGGCCATCCTGGACGGTTCCCGTGATCCCGTGCTGGCTGCCGATCCGGAATTATGGTTTACAGATGCGGCAGAGATTTTGTTTTTGCTGGAAAAAATGAGGGAAGGGGATTGTTAAACGCTAAGAAAGTGCCTAAAGTGAGCTAAAGTGCCTAAAGTGCCTAAAGTTGTGGTGCGCCCATAAAACGGCGCGCAGTACCTTTTTAGAGCTAAAAGGTATCTGGCGCGTAGCGCCGCCTAAACTTTAGGCACTTTAGCTCACTTTAGGCACTTTAGGCACTTTAATTACTTATTGCGTATGGTTCCTATCAATTCCCCTATTGTTCGATGAGGATTCTTAAAGATTTCCTTTATGAGACAATAAAAATCATTGAGCATTGTTTCAACCACTGTATCAGTAAAGTAACGTCGATAATAATGCATCATCAAACACAATTCCGGACCAGGGTAAAGATCTACCCTCAACGGATATTCCAACTGCGCAATATATTCATGAACAGTTCTGCTGGGAGTTGAACCTTCTTTCATACTCTGCCGGATACCAGGAAAATTCATAACAACCAGGTAACTTTCAAATAAATGGGTCTGCGGGGCAATATCCCACCATTCACGAATCCTATCCTGAGATGTATATTCATACTGACTGAGTTCGGTTTGAACCTCCCAAATTTCCCTGAGCCAATCAAAAAGCGACTTCTCAGGAGAAACCTGTGCACGCGTAGGTAAAACATTTAAGGTTTGACCGACCATGGTTTCAACAAAATCCAGGGCACTGGACCGACCTGAAACCAAAACCCCAAATATGACGTTCTCCAGGGAAGTATAATGACTCAAAAGTATTGACCATGCAGCCCAACCTACAGTACTGAGGACCAAATGATTCTGCTTTAAAAAGGTTTCCAATTCCACAGTCTCTTCCACGGAAAGATAATGATGATGAGTGGCAAATCCCCTTTCTCTTTCCTGCACGGGGCTGTTCCCGGGCGCTCGTTCTGACAGGGGAGTGGGAAATGTGCAGCCCTCTAACATATGCCTCCAAAAATGCTCGCCTCTGGATTGGTCCTGCTTGCGTAACCACATATGGAAATCCCTATAATTATTCTCACCCATCACATCCATGTCGAAAGGACTATTGGTGGCTAAGGCAAGACAATAACTTATGAAGTAATTCAACACCAATGTGGTACTCCATCCATCGACCCGCATGTAATCGGCGACTAAAAGAAACCGGTAATCCCCCTCCCCCATCTTGATTAGCGTTATACGATAGACTTCAGGTTTGTCCCGTTCAAATCCCTGGCAATACTCCTCCTTGATAAAGTCTTCATACTGCTTTTCCCGCTCCCTGGGCGGTAAATCACTCCAATCCCGATACTGTAAACCATTGCCCACCTCTTTATATTTATATTTATAAACGACTTGAACCGGCTCGTTTACATCCTCCCACACAAAGGCAGTGCGCAAATAAGGATAAACCTCGGTGGTTTTATTAAAGGCTTGTTCGACCAATGACATATCCACATACTCATAAGGGAGCTGGCCTGCCCGATAAGTCAAAAACATGCCCGGCTCATTTTCCTTTGCTGGATCATTGATATAATGAAACAGCATGTGCTTTTGAAAAGATGTTAACGGGTGGATGGCTTCAATTTCCACATCATCATCAGGGGATAACCGGCGCAGTATCTCTTCCTTATCTATATCCAACAGAAGAATGTCACCCGATTCTTCTGCGGATACCCGGGCCAGGGATTCCTCTGCACATCTTGCCAATTGCTCAATGGTCAGATTCCTGTAAAGGTCCTGGATCGTAAGCTTAAAGCCTTGTTTATTGGCTCTGGATATCACCTGAATGGCATTAATGGAATCCCCGCCTAACTCGAAGAAATTACTGTTTGCTCCCACTTTATCGAGAAACAATACGTTCTGCCAGATTTCAGCGAATTGTATTTCGGTTTGGGTAGAGGGTTCCTTCAATTGACTTTGCTGCTCTGAAGTGAGACGAACCGGTTCATGCAAAGGCAGGGTCTTGCGGTCCAATTTGCCGCTGGCGGTGAGGGGCAATCGGTCCAGGAGAACAAAATGAGAGGGCATCATATACTCTGGCAGGCGCTCCTTTATAAAATTCTGCAATTCCGGTACCAGTTTACCGGAGATTTTGACCAGCAAGGGATTGTTGGTATAGGTCTCCCAGGGATGGATTTCAAAAGGTTCCTCAACTGGCAACACTTTTGATTGAAGCGATCGATGGGTAAATATGACATCAAAGGTGGCTTCCGGGCCTGCAGTACCTGCAAAACCTGCAGTATCAGCATGAAGGTACGGAAGGGTGACGGCGATGTGAAAGGGTAACTGGCTGCTCATTTCCAGGAAGTCATCGGGAACCACTGCGGTTTCCTTTTCCATTTGTTCAGCCAGGAGCTGTTGGTACGCCTCCACCTGCTCGGGTTTCTCTGTCCCGGAAAGCCATTTCAACACCCGGACATCGTTGGTGATTCGGCCGTTCGGCACATGGGTGACCTTTATCACTCCTGGCTCTTTTTCGTTGGCCATACCCATTAACCGCTGCCGGATTGCCGGGATATCAAGGGCTTCCTTTTTCCAATCTAACAAAAGCGGGGATTGGATTTCCCGGGAATCTTCGGCTGCACGATCGATATGAAGAATCACATCATACCGGAATTTTGAGAGCTCATTGGAGTAACGGCCGTATTTATGCAAAAGCTCTACCTGTTTTATTTGAGGGACCTCCTTTTTCAAGGCAAAAAAGAAATCAGGATCAATCACCAGCTCCTGTTCAAGGGAGAGTCTGGCCATGGCCCGGCGAAACACCTGTTCACGTGGGGTGTCGGGGTCTGCTTTAAAGAACTCAACAGAGGCATGGAAGGTTTTTAACAGGGGGAGGCTGCGCACATCGCCAATAAAGATATGACCGCCGGGTCTTACTTTCTCTGCGGCTCCTTTTAGCACGTGCACCAGGTAATGGGCAGAAGGGAAATACTGAACCACGGAATTGAGAATGACCAGGTCCAGGTCATCTGCAGCAATGCCCTCAAAATTATCAGCACTGCGAAGCATGAGTTCTACCTCTGCCCATGATGCAGCAGCCGGGTCATCCTGTTTTAATTGTGTCAACTGCTGCTGGATATAACTCAAGCCTTTCTGTGCGATATCGGTTCCGAGGTAATGGTGGCAATAAGGGATAATTCTAAAGAGGAAAAGTCCGGTTCCGCAGCCAATTTCCAAAACATTACCGGGTTTTAACGAGAGAATCCGCTGGACAGTGTTATCCACCCAGAGCTGCATCTCCTCCGCTGGTATGGGGGTGCTGGTATAACTACTGTTCCACCCGCTAATGTTAAAAGTGGGGTCCTCCTGGCCGGAATCTTTTGTATAGGTATCGTCAAACACCCGCTGCCAATCGGTGACCTGTTCCGTGGATAATTGAGTTCCCGGATTATCGCTGTTCTGTTGGTGCTGCCAATAATGGCTGTTGGGTACGACATAGGCCACTAATTTTTTCCCCTGGGACCCGGGTTCATCTTCCCTGGCAATCACCACTGCATCTTGAAGGCTTTGATGGTCCCTGAGATTGGATTCGATTTCCCCCAACTCGATGCGAAAACCTCTTAATTTTACCTGGAAATCAAGGCGCCCCAGGAATTCAATGGTGCCGTCTGGCAACCACCGGGCCAGGTCGCCTGTTCTATATAAAGCTGAATGATGAATGAGGAGTGATGAATGAGGAGTGAGATCATCGCCTGTTTCGACTTTGTTTGTAATTTGTGGTTTGGAATTTGTAATTTGTTTGTAATTTGTGATTTGGAATTTGTAATTTGTTAACTCCGGGTTGTTCAAATAACCCTGGGCTAACTGGATACCGCCGATATGGAGTTCACCGTGAACACCGATAGGTACAGGGTTTGAGTTGCGGTCCAGGATATAAATTTGCGTATTGGCAATGGGCCGGCCAATAGGTACTGTCCGTTGGTCTGTTTTTCGCAGGCAAGGGTAAGCAGTGACATCGACCGACGCCTCTGTTGGGCCATACAGGTTATGCAATTCCGCATCAATATGGGCAAAAAATCGCTCCTGGTACTCGAAGGGCAAGGCTTCACCACTGCTGATGACTCGTTTTAATGAACGTACCTGTGAAATCTCCGGGTCTTCAAGGAAAACATTAAGCATTGACGGCACAAAATGCATGGTGGTGATTTTTTCTTTAGTAATGATATCTACCAGGTACGCACTCTCTTTGTGCCCTCCTGGTCTGGCTGACACCAGTATTGCCCCTGTCAGCAGCGGCCAGAAAAATTCCCACACGGATACGTCAAAACTAAAGGGGGTTTTTTGAAGAATCCGATCCTCTGAGGTTAATCCATAAGCCTCCTGCATCCACTGTAAGCGATTGGAGATACCTGCATGAGAAACAGCCACTCCTTTTGGCCGGCCAGTGGAGCCTGATGTATAAATAACATAGGCCAGGTTATGGATTGTTACATGGGCAGCAAGATTCTCATCAGGCTCTTGATCAGTGTCTGTGGGTTTATTGGCACCCAGGCATACGACTCGACCATGGTCCTCAACAGGAGGGAGTTTTTCCAATAACGAGGGGGTGGTCAATATGATAGATACACTGGAATCGTTTATCATAAAATTGAGGCGTTCGTCAGGATATTCCGGGTCCAGGGGCAAATAGGCGCCCCTGGCTTTTAAGATGCCCATTAAAGCAATCACCATTTCAAGGGAACGCTCCAGGTAAACACCGATGGGCATATCAGGCATCACGCCCATTCGCTGCAAATGATGGGCCAGTTGATTGGACTTTTTATTTAATACGCTGTAGGTGATTGATACCATTGATGATTTCGTTGTTCCAACGTCGGATCCGTCGGATATCACGGCTATTTGATCCGGTATTTTTTCTGCCTGTTCTTCAAACATATGATGGAGGCAGCGGATGGAATATTCCCTCCCGGTATTGTTCCAATCCTTCAATAACTGCTGTTTCTCCTCCAGTGAGAGAAGGGGATAATCATAAATGGGTCGATCCGGGTCCCGGACCACTTCTTCCATCAATATCTTGAAATGATTCACGAAACGTGCAACGGTGGCGGAGAAAAAAATATCGGTGTTATACTCCACCACCCCACTTAACAAGTTACCATGCTGGGTGATGGAAATCCATAGATCGAATTTACAGGTTTTATTATGAACGGAAAAAGGCGAAATCGCCAATGATGAGCTGGGGGAGCTGATGGTTTGCTTTGGTACGTTTTGAAGCACCAGCATGACCTGGAACAGGGGCGTGTGACTCATATATCGTTCCGGTTGAAACGATTCCACCAGTCTCTCAAAGGGAATATCCTGGTTATCATATGCACCTGAAGCGACCTGGCGGACCCGTTTCAGCAATTGACGAAACGTGGGATTGCCGGAAAGATCGGTTCGGAAAACCAATGTATTGGAAAAATACCCGATCAACTTTTCAATCTCTCTCCGGTTTCGGTTGGCAATGGGAGACCCTACCAGGATATCCTCCTGACCGCTGTATCGGCAGAGCAGTAGGTCAAGGGAGGCCAGGAGAAACATAAACAGGCTGCACTCCATGGGAACGATGAGTGCGGTGATTTGTTCAAGCAGGGTTTCCGGCAGTAAAAAGGATAAACTATCGCCGCTGAAAGTTTGCAACGCCGGGCGCTGGCGGTCGGTGGGTAATTCCAGCAGTGGGATGTCTGAACCCAGCATTTGACGCCAATAAGAAAGTTGTTTTTCCAAACGATCCCCTTGCATTCGCTGCCGCTGCCAGAGGGAAAAATCAGGGTATTGAACCGAAAGTTCCGGCAGCGGGGACGGTTTTCCGGATAAAAAAGCACCATAAAGGGTGACCAGTTCCTGGAGAAAATTATCCGACGACCAGGTATCGGAAACAATATGGTGGGTGGTATAGAGTAACACATGGTGCATGGGACCGAGTCGCAGCAGGCTTACTCGCATCAATGGGCCTTTGGACAGGTCAAAGGGTTTCATGGCTTCTTTACTGGCCGCCCGTATGATCTCCTCTTCTTGTTCCAGACCTGCCAGATGTTCCAAATGGATAATGGGCACGTTTAGCTTTAATTCCGACAAAATCACCTGCACTGGCTCCTCGTTCTGCGAGGCAAAGATGGTTCGCAAGGACTCATGGCGGCGGATAATTTCGTTCACACTTTGTTCAAAGGCAGCCGTATCAAACTCACCTTCCAACCGATACACCAGGGGTATATTATAAAATGGGTTCCCAGGGACCAATTGGTCCAGAATCCACAACCGGCGTTGGCCAAAGGATAACGGTACCGGTGAATATGTTTCACGCCTGGGAATATCAGCCTCCTTAAACTGAGTCGGGATATCTCCCTTTAACATCTGTGCCAATATGGCACTCTCCTCAGCGGAAAGTTCTGGCTCTTCTTTAAATGCACTTTTATGTGTTGTCATTGGTCATCCTCCTAACAAGAAACTTTTTTTCTCTTCCGAAGAGAGATTTTTTATCTTTTCTATCAATAATGTTTTCACCACCTGGGCCAGGTGAGCGATGGTGGGTTCTTCAAAAAAGTCCTGCAAGGCAATATCTACGGGATATATTTCCTTGAGACGGGTAATTAGCTGCGTGGCTGTTAATGAATCTCCATTTAAATTAAAAAAATTATCGTAAATACCTATTTTCTCAAATCCCAGGAACTCCTGCCATACCCTGGCAATATTCTGTTCCAGTTCATCACGGGGGGCTTCATATTCTTCTTTATATTCATGTTCATATTCACCTTCTGCCATCGCCATCAGGGTGGGGGGAGGCTGCTGAGGCTCAACCCGGGCAGCAGTATCTCGCTCCTCCTCAACGACCTTGTTTGCACCACCTTTATCCGGAGCCTGCAATTCCACTATCTTCCTAAAAATGGTGTCATCGATCCAGTATCGTTTCCCTTCAAACGGATAGGTGGGCAGGGGGATGCGGGATCTCTTTTCTCTTTCTCCCGAATAAAATCCAGTCCAATCGATCCCGGTTCCGTAAAGCCACAACTGCCCGATTGCCCGCAGCAAGAAATAATCATCCGAACCGTCTTCCTGCTGGTGCCTGGCAAGGTTGACAAACATATGCCCGGGTTTTTTATGCGGATGCTGCCGGATGATGTTACTTAAAACCCTTCCCGGACCGATTTCTATAAAAACGGCATTTTCCTCCTTCATTAATTGGTGAATTCCCTCAAAAAACTGTACAGTGGCACACAATTGATCTCCCCAATACCGGGGGTTTTTCGCCTCCTCCAGGGTGATCCAATCACCGCTCACATTCGATATGAAGGGGATTCGGGGTTTATTTAAAGTGACCGCTTTGACCTTTGCTTCAAATTTGTTTCTGATCGGATTCATCAATTGGGAATGGACAGCATGGGCAATATTGATGCGGGTACAGAGCAACCTCTTTTTTTGCATCTCTTTTTCAAATGCATCCACTGCTTCGATTGGACCGGCGGCAACGCAGGAAGGACCGTTAACAATGGCCAGGGATAGCTCTTTATGTTGATTCAACAGGGGTTTTATATCTTCTTCGGTCAGGGGTACGCTCAGCATGGCACCCTGGGGTGTTTCCTGGATCAATTCTCCCCGGGCAGCCACCAGTTTTAATGCATCCTCCAAAGAAAAGACACCGGATATGCAGGCGGCTACATATTCCCCCAGGCTGTACCCGATCATTGCAAAGGGTTTTATCCCCCAGGTGATTAATAATTTTGCCAATGCATATTCAAATATGAAGAGCAGTAACTGGATGATTGCGGTTTGGTTAATACTTTCAGTACTCGCTGCGAGTGGCAAGTTGCCAGTTGCGGGGGGATAAAGGATTTCTCTTAAATCATATCCCATTATGGATGTTAAAATATCGAAACAGCGGTCCATCTGGTCACGAAATAGAGGCTCTGTTTTATACAAATCCAATCCCATGTTCACATACTGGGATCCCTGGCCAGAGAACACAAATATAACGGATCGATTGTCTTCCCTGGTTAAAAAGGTGCGCGCCGATTTCCTTTTGAATGTTGAACCCAGTGCCTCAACAGCCTCTTCTACGGTTGAACACATCGTCATTTTCCTGTATTGGGATGACCGTCTCCCCACCTGGAGGGTATAGGCTGCATCCGCAAGATCAATCCCCGGTTGCTCCTTGAAATGGTCGACCAGGTCTGCGGTTATTTTTTCCAGTGCGGTGGGTGTTTTGGCAGATAACAGGATTAATTGATATTTCCTTTGTGCGTCGTGCGCTGTGTCTGTGCGTCGTGCAAGAGAGTCTACCCTATCAGGGCTTTCCTCAAGAACCACGTGGGCATTGGTGCCGCCGATTCCCAGGGAGCTGACCCCTGCCCGCAGCGGGGAACCGTTTTCCTGTTTTTTCCATTCGGTCAGTTCTGTTACCACATAAAAGGGAGAATTATCCAGCCCCAGTTTGGGGTTGGGGGCTTTAAAGTGAAGGGTGGGGGGAATTAATCGGTGTTTAATTGCCAATACGGTCTTTATAAAACCGGCCACACCCGATGCACAATCCAGGTGCCCCACGTTGGTTTTGACAGAGCCGATGCCGCAGAATCTTTTTTTATTGGTATTAAAGGCAATTTTCAAGGCTTCCATTTCCACCGGGTCTCCCAACTCGGTGCCGGTGCCGTGGGCTTCGATATATGTAATCGTTTCTGGATTGATTCTGGCCGCGACCTGAGCGGTACGCACCACCTCTACCTGCCCCTCTACACTGGGGGCACTGTAACCCACTTTCCGGAGTCCGTCGTTATTAATGGCCGATCCCTTGATTATGGCATATATATGATCCCCATCTGCTTGGGCATCTTCATACCGTTTTAACAGCACAACACCTGCGCCGTTACCTCCTACCAGACCCTTTGAATCGGCATCAAAGGCCCGGCAGTGGCCATCAGGAGACTGGATCATTCCCTCTTCGTAAAGATATCCTGAATTTTGCGGACAGGATATGGTCACCCCTCCTGCCAATGCCATTTCACATTCTCTGTCTACCAATCCCCGGACAGCCAGATGAATGGCCACCAGGGAGGTGGAGCAGGCGGTATGAACAGTGAAACTGGGTCCTTTCAAATTTAATTTATAAGAGATGTGAGTACACATAAAATCCCTGTTTTCCAGCAGGTTTGTCTGAAGTCCACTGGCCAATTGCCCCTTACTGGAAATTATGTTCAGCACCTGCCAACTCATATTGGCTGTTGCGCCGGCATAAAGACCGATCCGTTGGGGATAAGAGAATGGATTATACCCGGCATCTTCCAGGGCATGCCATACACATTGATGGAATAGGCGCACCTGCGGGTCCATGATTCCAGCTTCCCTGGGGGTATAGTCAAAAAACAAAGCATCAAAATACTCTGCACCTTCGATGACCCCCTTGGCTCTCACATAATTGGGGGCCTCTAACTGAAGAGGGGGGGTGCCTGCGTTTACCAGTTCTTCATCGGTAAAAAAGGTGATCGATTCGACACCATTTTTTAGATTTTCCCAGAACTCATGGATGTTTCTGGCCCCGGGAAACACTGCTGACATACCGATAACGGCAACATCCGTGCCCTGGCCCACCTCTGCCGGGTGAACGGAATCCTTTAATTTCAAACCATCATCCTTGACCGATTTCTCTTCTTGATCTTCACTGTGCTGTCTCAGGTATACGGCAAGGGAACGGGTGGTGGGGTATTCAAACAATTTAACCACAGGGATTTTTGTTTCCAGCATTTTTTCCAATTTGCTGTGGACCTTTAACAGGTTAATGGAATTTCCCCCCATATCGAAAAAATTATCCAATAAACCGACGGTTTCCAGGTTCAGGGTCTCCTTCCAGGCATTGGCGATTTGCTTTTCCAAATGGGTTTCAGGAGTGATATAAGTGGCACTGGTTTGTCTGCGGACATCTCCCAGCAGGGCGAGTGCCTTTTTATCAACTTTCCCATTGGGGGTTAAGGGCAACTTTTCTAACGGTACAAAAAGGGCGGGTACCATATAATGAGGTAATCGGCGGGATAAGTATTCTTTTAGTTCCTCTACCTCGACGGTGTCCGGGACAACAAAAGCACAGAGATATTTATCCTCGCTCTCTTTTCCTCTTAGCAGGATGGCTGCCTCTTTTACCTGGTCATGAGTCGATAGTTGATACTCGATTTCTTCCAATTCGACCCTGAATCCTCTTACTTTTACCTGGTTATCTACCCTTCCGAGGAATTCAATATTCCCATCAGGCAGCCACCGACCGAGGTCACCGGTTTTGTATATTCGGCCTCCGGCGGCCAGGGGGACTTTTTTGAAAAATGCGGCGAGTTCCCCCCCTGGACCCCCCAAAAAACTTTTGTTTAGGTAATTCTGGTCAAACTTTTCTGCAGTCATTTCAGGGTTATTCAGATACCCCCTGGCCACACCTTCACCACCAATGTAAATCTCTCCAGTTACCATTATGGGTAGGACTTTCAAAGATTTATCCAGTATATACATCGATGTATTGGATATGGGTGCGCCAATGGGTATGGTTCTTGCCTCTTCATCTATCTCGTTTATGGGATAATAGCTTGCATAAACAGTGGTTTCAGTGGGTCCATATACATGGATGATTCGATCCTTTCCCATATATTCCAATGCTTTCCTAGAATGCTCCAGCGATACCAATTCTCCACCGAAAAGAACTTTTCGTACCCTGTCAAAACTGTCGATTTTTATATCTACTAACGCATTAAACAAGGCAGTGGTTATAAAGAATACCGTCACGTGCTCTCTCTTTATCAACGAGGACAAGTGATTGACCTCCAATACCTCCCCTGGCCGAACCATAACCAGGCAGGCCCCATTCAACAATGCACCGTAAATATCAAATATTGATCCGTCAAACGCATAATTAGATAACTGCAATACTCTGTCTTCTCCTGTTATATCGAGATAATTGGTATTCCTGACTACCCGGACGGCATTGGAATGGGTGGTAAGCGTACCTTTGGGCCTTCCTGTCGAACCGGAGGTGTAGATAACGTAGCATGGCTGAGTGGATGAATGAAATGGCGTGAGTGGTTGTGTGGGGGTGGTGGGTAACGGTTGAGTGGTTGAACCGATGAATTGGGTTAGATCAATCAATTCATTCACCTCACCTACCTTACTCACACCACTCACGTCATTCACCAATATCCTGGCATTGCTGTCGGTCATCATATAATCGATCCTCTCAGCGGGATAATCGTGAGCAATCGGCAGATAGGCACCTCCGGCCTTCAATATGCCCAATATGCCGATAATCATCTCAACGGAACGCTCCACCATTATTCCTACAATGGTGTCAGGTTGAACACCTTTTTCGATTAGCACCTGGGCCAGCTGATTGGATTTTTCATTTAATTCGTCGTAGGTAACAGACATATTACCGGTTGCGGACGTAGTATCGATAAATCGGCCATTCGTCCCAACAAGATACGAGCTTCCAACCAGGGCAACCTTATGGCCTGCCCTTTCCACTTGCTCTTCAAATAATTGATGAATGGTTTTATCAGCGGGATAATCCGTAGCTGTATCATTGAATTCATAGAACAACTGTTTTTTTTCTGCCACTGAAAGCATTTCGATATCTTTTAACTTTATAGAGGCGTCATGGAGAACCGTATTAATCACATTTTTAAAATGCGACACCAACCGGCGAATGGTCTCCCCCTTGAATATACCCGTATAGTACTCGATTTCTATATAAACATCGTCTTCAACTTCCTGAATAAAAAATGTCATGTCAAATTTTGCAGTGGTATTCTTATAGTCGATAGAGGGAAGCCCTTTATCCACCAAGGGCAATACCTCAAACTGGTCAGAATTTTCATTCCCCCTACCCAACCTCTCCTCGCCTGGCATCCTGAAATTCTGACCTGCCATGGTAATATCAAAGAGCGGGTTCCTGGACGTGTCTCTTTCAAGGTTAAGTTTGCCCACCAACTCCTCGAATTGGACATCCTGGTTTTCAAAGGCGTTAACACAGTTGTCAGCAACTTCTTCGAGGAAAGCCTCATAGGTTTTTTCTCCTTCCGGGAAGTTCCTCATGGCCAGTGTGTTAACAAACATCCCAATGATATGTTGGAGATCAGCATGGGGTCTTCCTGCGATGACACTGCCAATGATGATATCGGTCTGTCCTGTATATTTAAAAAAGAGTGTATTCAGGGCGGCAAGAATATTCATATACAGGGTCGCCCCATGTTTCGAACCCAATGCCCTGAATTTAACGGCATCGTCCCTCTCCATTGTAATGGAATAACGGTCGCCCTCAAAGGTAAATACATCGGGCCGTTTAAAATCAAGGGGAAGCTCCAACTGCGGAATCTCCCCTTGAAGAACAGAAAGCCAGTACGCTTCCTGTACTTTTATCTCATCACTCTTGAATAAACGGTTCTGCCATTGGGAAAAATCCTTGTAATGAAGCCGAAGCGGTGTCAGTTCCTCCTCTCTATAAAGACCCATAAAATCCTCTGTAAGAATCGTATGAGATGTCCCGTCCGATATGACATGATGTATGTCCACAATCCAGGCATGATACCCATCCGGGAGCCGAATCAAACCGGATCGCATTAAGGGAGCACGGGAAAGCTCAAAAGGACGAATAAAATGATGAGTGCTGAATGAAGAATGATGAAGGGAAGAGCTGTCACGTTCTCCCTCAACCTCAACCTTAGCCTCAACCTGAGCCCCTGTGAGATCATAAACGTCTATTCTAAATTCTACCTCTTTGTGTATTTTCTGAACGGGCTCCTCATTGACTTTTTCAAAGGATGTTCTTAAATTTTCATGCCTCTTGATCATTCTTTTTAATGTGGATTCGATTTTATCTTTGTCGATATCCTTTTCAAGGGGTAAAATCAACGGCAAATTGTAACTGGTACTTTCAAGGTCCAGTTGTTGGAGGAAATAGAGCCGCTTCTGGGCGGATGAGAGGGGATAATATTCCCTTTTTTCCACCGCTTCGATAGCAGCATATTTATGTGTTTCGGAATCTTCGGAAGCTCCTATATATTCTGCCAACTCTCTTATGGTCTGACTTTTAAACACTTCTGCCAGGGGCACTTTCACATTGAGTTCTTTATGAATTTTCGAGGTGAGGATGGTTGCTTTTAAGGAATGCCCTCCCATTTGGAAGAAATTGTCATGGATTCCAATAGGCGCCTGGAAAGAGCTGCTGTCTCTGCCTAACACCTCTGCCCATATTTCAGCCAATTTTTTTTCTATTTCATTCCTGGGAGCTGTATATTCCTCACCAGTAGTAAACTCAGGTGCGGGTAAGGCTTTCCGGTCAATTTTGCCATTTGGCGTTAAGGGGATACGGTCCACCTGGATAAAGTAAGCAGGAACCATGTACCCGGGCAGGGTATGGGAAAGAAAATCTCTTAATTCCGTGGTGCTGAGTTTTTCATCTGAAGTTCCTGCAATTTTTTCCACAGCAACAAAATAGGCGTACAGGTACTTTTCCTCCTCAATGACAGGTGCCCCGCCGGGATTTGCCTGGTCAATGACCACCACCTCTTTTAAAAGATCATGTTTTAATAATTGATTTTCAATTTCTCCCATTTCGATGCGGAACCCACGGATTTTGACCTGGTAGTCAATGCGGCCCAGGAACTCGATGTTTCCGTCCGAAAGCCACCTTGCAAGATCGCCAGTTCTATATAGAACTGAATGATGAGTGATGAGTGATGAATGATGAAAACCCTCTATCTTTTCTTTTTCATACTGAAAATCCGGGTTAAATTTTTCTGCGGTTAATTCGGGTTGATTTAAATACCCGCGAGCCACACCGTCACCAGTGATACAAAGCTCTCCAGGTATACCAATGGGCTGCAGCCGCAAGGAGGGACCCAAAACATAAAGCCGGGTATTCCAGATGGGACGGCCAATGGTTATCCGGTTGTCCAATTGCTGGTTCCGGTATATCGTGGACATGACAGAACATTCGGTCACTCCATATTCATTGGTAATCTCCAGGCTATCACTTTTCTCCACTGTCATTTCCAATAGATTTGGAGTCAATTTATCACCGGCCAGCGTGACGACCCTTAATGAAGCTGCCTCCTCCCGGTCAAGCATTCCTATCACTGCAAAGTAAAGGGGCGGCACACTAATAAAATGAGTCACCCTGTTTCTTACAATGGCATCCCTGATCTTCTCACTGTCTCCTATCGACTCTTTCCCAGGCATGACCAATTTCGATCCGGAAATCAGGGGAGTAAAAAAACTGGTCACAAACCCATCAAAACCATATGCAAATAACTGTAAACACACAAAAGAGGGATTCATCCCATAGGCTTGTTTGCGGCATAGTAATGTATTGACCACCCCCCGGTGCTCCACTTCGACACCCTTTGGCTCTCCTGTAGAACCGGAGGTATAAATGATATAGGCCAGGTTATCGGAGGGGATGGTTAAGGGTACCTTTCCCAAACCAAAACCCGAAAGATGACGCCTGTCTTCCTGGTATTTCTCTCTCTTCCACTTCCGATGAGGAACGCCCTGCGAGATGGACTCCCTGTTTATGGTAATAAGGACATCATACCTGAATTCGGTTAATTCATTTTTTATGGTGTATATTTTGTCACTGAATTCAACGGACGCAATTTCTTCACATTCGAATGCCAGGTCTTTCCAGAATCCCCGGGACAAAAATAATTCCGAAGAAAAATCCGTTTTGGTGGTATAACCTTTATCCCTGTTGGCCGGATCATATTTAAACGCCGCCATCTCCCGGGTCAGCGCGTCTTTTTTCTCCTGGTCCATCACGTCACCAATAAAGAGGTAACCTCCCTCTGCCAGCGCACGGATGGCCTTCTTAATGACTTTTCTCAGGTAATTGTGACCATGGAAACACTGGATCACACTGTTCATAATAACCAGGTGGAAATTCCCTTCACCCAGTTTATCAATATCATGGGCTGGGAGACACGACAGTTTTATATTTTGATGGCCTTCTTGAATCACTTTCTCTTTATTTTTCTTTATAATAATGCGGGAGAGGTCCGTACCGTAATAGAACTCGACTCGCGGCGCAATCCGGTACATACTGATACCCGATGCACATCCAATCTCCAGTACACGCATCTTTTGGTGAAGCATGGGTTCCAATTTTTTCAGGATATTCTCACCATACTCATCCATTTCTGCCCTGGATATCGGTTCACCGGTATAACTGCTGACCCACCCACCGCCAGCAATATCATCCTCGGCAGTCTCACCCACATGAAGCCACAACTCCTCATCCATCAGTTCATTGCGTTCCCCTTCATCTTCTTCATAAATATTATCACTATCCACGCATAAATAACTATGAAAGCACTCACATTCCCACTGCAGCCGATTCAATACTTTAACATACCGTTTTTCAGATATCACGATACCAATGCTGGCGTCTTTTATCATATATTCGATTCGTTCTTCTGGAAGCTGGGGGTCGAGGGGCACATAGGCGCACCCCGCTTTAAGAATCCCAATGATGGAAACAGAACAATACAACGACTGAGATAACATTGCACCAATCCGTTCATCATTCCCGGGCTGTACCTCTTTTTGGTAATGAAGATAACCGGCCATTTGGTTGGCCCTTTCCTCCAAGGCCTTGTAAGTGAATGCTCCCTCATCGCAAACAATCGCCACATGATGGGGGGTTTTCTCTACCTGCTCCTCAAATAGGAGGTGGAGGGGTTTATCCCCGGGAATCTCCCGGACTGTATCGTTAAATTCATAAAGGAGTTGGTTCTTTTCTGATGGGGAAATAACTTCTATATCTTTCAATTTTATAAACGGCTGCTTGATCACTGCTTTAATGACATTTTTGAAATGGGATGCCAGGCGGCGGATGGTCTCTTCCTTGAATATGCCGGTATAGTACTCGACACTCACATAAATATCCTCCCGGGATTCTTGCACAAAAAAAGTCATGTCAAATTTAGAAATGGGGTTTCTATATTCGATAGAAGCAGCATTTTCCTCTGGCAACGGTAACACCTCGAATTGGCCGAAATTTGTGTTTCCTTTCCCCCCTTCACCGATGCCCCTGAAATTTTGAACCACCATGGAAATATCAAACAGCGGATTCCTGGAAGGGTTTCTCTCAGGGTCCAGTTTCTCCACCAATTCCTCGAACTGGACATCCTGGTTTTCAAAGGCTTTGATGCTGTTGGCGCTAACTTCCTTTAATAAAGATTCAAAGGTTTTTTCCCCTTCCGGGTAGTTTCTCATGGCCAGGGTGTTAACAAACATACCGACGATGTATTGGAGGTCGACATGGGGTCTTCCGGCAATACCACTGCCGATAATGATATCTGTCTGGCCTGTATACTTGTAAAAAAGCGTATTCAGGGCTGCAAGAATAGTCATAAACAGGGTCGCACCTTGCTTCGAACCCAATGCCTTTAATTTTAATGCCTCTTCTCTCCCCAGCACAAATGAATAATCATCCCCTTCAAAGGTAAATACTTCCGGCCGTGTATAATCAATGGGCAGCTCCAACCGGGGAACCTCCCCCTGATACAACGAAAGCCAGTATTCTTCCTGCGTTTTTATCTTTCCTCTCTCAAACAAACCATTCTGCCATTGGGAGAAATCTTTGTAATGAAGTCGAAGCGGTTCCAATGCCTCACCTTTGTAAAGAGTCATAAAATCTTCTGAAAGAATCGTATGCGATGTGCCATCCGATATGATATGATGCATATCCACTACCCAGGAATAATGGCCATCCGGGTGTTTGAAAATACCTGACCGCATTAAGGGAGCACAGGTTAGGTCAAAGGGACGAATAAAATGATGAATGGTGAGTGAAGAATGATGAAGAGAAGCGCTGTCAGGTTCTCCTTCAACCTCAACCTGAGTTTTTATAAGATCATAAAATTTTACTTCAAATTCTACATGGTCATGAATTCGTTGTACGGGCCCCTCATTGACTTTTTCAAAGGATGTTCTTAAATTTTCATGCCTCATAATGAGTTTTTTTAATGTGGATTCGATTTTATCTTTGTCAATATCCTTACCAATGGGGAAAACCATGGGCATATTGTAACTGGTGCTTTCAATATCCAGCTGCTGAAGAAAATAAAGCCGTTTCTGGGCGGATGACAGGGCATAATATTCCTTCTTTTCTACCGCCTCAATATCCGCATATTCCATTTTTTTAGCATCTTTTATATATTTTGATAACGCTCTTACTGTCTGCCTCTTAAACACCTCTGCCAGCGGTATGTTCACATTTAATTCCTTATAAATTTTCGAGATCATGCTGGTTGCTTTTAATGAATGGCCCCCTAACTCGAAAAAATTGTTATCTATTCCGATAAGCGCATGCAACGAACCGCTCTCTCTACCTAAAACCTCTGACCATATCTCTACCAATTTTTTTTCTATTTCATCCCTGGGCGTTGTATATCCTTCTCCAATGGGAATTTCAGGTACGGGTAGGGCTTTTTTATCGACTTTGCCGTTGGGCATTAATGGGATTTTATCGATCGGGACATAGAAAGAAGGTATCATGTACCTGGGCAGTGTTTGGGAAAGAAAATCTCTTAATTGTGTACCAATGGCGTTTTCTTCCAATACGCTTACATTTTCCTCTGCGTCCTCACCATTAGCAAGAACCACATACGCGCACAAATACTTTTCCCCGGAATCCGCTGGTGTAGTGCCAGGCCCCTCCCTGATAATCACCACGGCTTCCTTTATACCATCATGTTTCATCATTTGGGCTTCGATTTCTCCCATTTCGATCCGGAACCCCCTTATTTTGACCTGATGATCAATGCGGCCCAGGAATTCGATATTCCCATTATCATCTGGCAGCCACCTGGCAAGATCACCGGTGCGATACATTCGATTTCCCATTCTGTCATGTGCGGCAAAGGGATCGTTGATAAATTTCTCCAGCGTTGCTTCTACCTTTCCCAGGTAACCGCGCCCCACCTGGATTCCACCGATAAACAATTCGCCCGGTACCCCTATGGGCTGCATATTCCCATACCTATCCAGGATATAAATCACGGTATTGGAGACCGGTTTCCCAATGGGCGGTAATTCAGGTATTTCACCTTCCGGGTCCAGGGTTAATGCAGTGACCACATGTGCTTCCGCAGGCCCGTAATGATTATGCAAATAAATATTATTCTCCTTCAAATAATTTCTAAACCTGTCGCTTATTACAACTTGTTCTCCTGCTGTCTGGATGTGATCCACGCAGGTAGGGAACGTTTGAATGTAATCCGCTTCACTAAAAATGATTTTCAATACAGAGATGGGTAAAAAGAGTGTTTTGATCTGGTTGCTTTCAACGAGGTTGAATAACTTCGGGATATCGGTCCTTTTTTCCTTATCGATCAAAACCAACCTGCCGCCGGATAGAAGCGTTGAAAATATTTCATGGAATGAGACATCAAAGCAGATGGTAGAAAACTGTAAAACAGAATTGAAGTCCAGGTTTGTAAATCGAAACCCCCATATTAAAAGATTGACAAGGTTCTGGTGTTCCAGCATCACACCTTTGGGTTTTCCTGTGGAACCGGATGTATAAATCAAGTATATCAAATCGGATGGGTTATTCATATGTTCGGGATTATTGATATCACCATGGTAGAGCTGTTTTTCCCTCAGGTCGATTACCTCAATACCTTTAAAAACAGGAATCATTTCAGTGTCGTCTTCATAATCGTAATTTGTGAGGAGCAGTTTTACTGCACTATCTTTAAGCATATACGATTTCCTGGCCGCCGGGTATTCGACATCGATGGGCAAATAAGCGCCTCCTGCTTTTAACACGGCCAGTATCCCGACGATCATCTCGATGGAACGTTCCACCATCAACCCGACGATGTCGTCGGATTTGATCCCTTTTTCTCGCAGCAAATGGGCCACTTGATTGGATTTTTCATTTAATGCGTTGTAGGTAATGTGTACATCAGGCGTGCGTGTGCCGGACGGGATAAAGCGGCCATTTGTCCCTACATGAAGGGTATTTGGACCCATTAGGGCGATACGATCCGGGGCGCTTGCCACCTGCTCTTCAAATAATTCATGGATGGTTTTATCAGCGGGAAAATCGGCATTTGTATCATTAAATTCAAATAACAATCGTCTCTTTTCTTTATCTGTTGTCATTTCAATATCCGATAATTTCAAATTTCTATTTTTCGATACCGATACCACCTGGGTGATTTTCTTAAAATATTCCACCATCCGGTAAATGGTGCTTTCTTTAAAAAGCCGGGTGCAATATTCAAAATTAAAGAAAAGCTGTTCTCCCAGGTCTACAGCTGTTAAGTTTAGGTCAAACTTCGATGTACGATTTTTATACTCAAACTGGATATCTCCATCGGCTTCCCGGATATCTCCCGGGTAGTCTGACTGGTCTATCAGGGTAAACATCACATCAAATACAGGATTGCGGCTGGTATCCCGCCTGTCCAGTATCTTTTCCACCAGGTCCTCGAAGGGGTACTCCTGGTTCTCATAAGCGCTTAACGTTTGGTCACGGACTTCTTTTAAAAAAGCTCTAAAGGTTTTATACCCAGAAGGATAACTTCGTATGACAAGGGTATTAACGAACATCCCGATGATCTTTTCGAGGTCCGCATGCCGTCTGGCAGCGATGGGTGTCCCCACAATAATATCTTCAAGCCCGCTGAGTTTTGAAAGTAAAATAGTAAATATTGAAAGTAACGTCATATAAAATGTTGTGTCTGATTCTTTAGAGATCTCTTTTAAATGGTTTGTTTCTTCCTGGTTGAACATAAAATGGATCGAACTTCCTTCAAAACTCTGGATTTCAGGCCTCGGAAAATCCAGGGGTAGCGTTAAAAGGGGCAATTCACCAGGAGACGAAAGCAACTGAATCCAGTAGATTCCCTGGAATTTCACCATTTCCTGCTGCTCTGGTTGATTCAACCATTCAGAATAATCTTTATATTGAAGCTGCAGGAAAGGCAATTGAAAGGGTGTGCCATTGAATAATCCCATAAACTCATTTATTAATATATTCTGAGATGTTTCGTCTGTTACAATATGATGCATGTCAAAAAGAAGTAACCGATCTTCGGATTCTACACTTAATAAACCTGCCCTTAAAAGGGGTGCGTGATTGAGATCAAAGGGCCTTACAAAACCATTGATTATCTCCCCGATGAAAATAGAGGCATTCGAAGAGTGCGATGCCCCGCTGCAGTCTCCCAGCCATTCGACTTTAAATTCCACTCCCTCATGGATTTTCTGATAGGGTATTTCATCCACTTTTACAAATGATGTTCTTAAGCTCTCATGCCTGGCGATCAATCGCCTTAAGATCAATTCGAGCTTATCGATATCGATATCTTCATCTCTTCCAAAAGGCAAAACAAGAGGTATATTATAACTGGTACTTTCAGGGTCCAATTGCTGAAGAAAATAGAGCCGCTTCTGGGCGGGTGATATGGCATAATATTCTTTCTTTTCGACTGCCGCTACCCCTTTATATTTACTTTCACCCGCATCTTTAATATATTTTGATAATCCTCTTATTGACTGTCTTTTAAACACTTGTTCCAGGGGTACTTTTACATTCAATTCCTTATGCAATATTGATATCAGGATGGTTGCTTTTAATGAATGGCCGCCTAACTCAAAGAAATTGTCATCGATTCCGATGGATACAGACGAATGTATTCCCAATACATCATGCCATATTTCGACCAATTTTTTTTCCAATTGGTTTCGAGGTGCTGAGTATGTATATGTATATTCGCGTCCTTCTTCATATTCTGTGCCTATGTTTATTCCAGGTTCTGGCAGCGCCCGGCGGTCTACTTTGCCATTGGCAGTCAAAGGAATCCGATCCAAAGGAACGAAAAATGCAGGGATCATATGATCGGGCAGCGCTTGCGATAAAAATCTCTTCAATTCCAATTTGCCAGGAATGGGTGCCCCTGAAGGAACAAAATAGGCGCAGAGGGATTTATCCCCGGTTTTCCCAATGATGTCTGCCACTGTTACCTCTTTGATTTGAGGATGTTTTATCAATTGGCTTTCGATTTCTGCCAATTCAATGCGATAGCCCCGGATTTTGACCTGTTGGTCGATCCTTCCGGTAAATTCAATGGTACCGTCTGCCAGCCGCCGCCCCAGGTCGCCAGTTCTATATAAAGCTGAATGATGAATGATGAGTGATGAATGATGAGAACCCTCTGCCTTTTCTTTTTTATCCTGGTCAGCCTGGTAATCCCAAAAACCCGGGTCAAATTTTTCTGCGGTTAACTGGGGCTGGTTCATGTAACCTCGGGCAATTCCATCACCGGAAATATAGATTTCTCCCTCAACTCCATGTGGTAGGGGCCGCAGCTTCCTGTCCAACAGGTAAATTTGAACATTAGCAGCAGGGATGCCAATGGGCACCGTGGGACGACTTCGATTTCCCGGATCAAACCGATGGATCATGCATCCTACTGTGGCCTCAGTAGGGCCATACTCATTGTAGATCTCCACATTTTTTTTAAAATTGTTAAAAATATCCGCTGCCAATGGGGTATCCAGATCCTCTCCTCCCACAATCAACCGCTTGATCCCACCAAAGGCCGGGGTTTCTATCGTTTTATTCCTGATCAATTTTAAATGGGAAGGTGTTACTTTCACCGCCCCCACGCGGCTCTCTTCCACTATTTTTTCAATTAGAAACACCCCTTCGGCCTGCCCTTCCGCATAAACAACAACAGTATTACCGCTCAGCAGCGGCGGAAATATCGACGTGACTGTCAAATCAAAAGAAAGAGAGGTATAAAGAGGAAAATTTATGGGTTCCTTTTTAATATAATTTGCAATGGCCCACCAGGTATAATTCACCAGTGCCCGATGGTCAATCATCACACCTTTGGGGTTCCCGGTGGTGCCGGAGGTGTAGATGACATAAGCGAGATTTTCAGGACTCAGGTTGAGAGAAACTTTCGAGGATTCAGGTTGAGGCTGAGGAGAAAGATTTATATTCCCCTCCTTAACCTTAACCTCAACCTTATCCTTATCCTTCTCCTGAGTATCTAGGTATATAATTTCCTTTTCAAATGTAATTTCTTCGGATAAATTTTGTGTGGTTACCAAAACCTCTACGCGACTGTCCTTCAACATATACTGTTTTCTCTCATTGGGATAATGGGGATCGATGGGCAAATAGGCGCCTCCGGCTTTTAATATACCCAGGACACCTACAATCATTTCCAACGATGGTTGTGTCATGATACCAACAATGCTGTTGGGGCCGACACCTTTTTCTTTCAGTTGGTGGGCCAATAGGTTGGATTTTTTATTCAATTGACGATAGGTAATCGCACACCGTTCTTTTTGTGCTGTTTCTAAGCTGTGCACTCCAATATCTGCATTCGGTACTCGTACGGCAATACGGTCTGGTGTTTTTACTGCCTGTTCCTCAAACAATTGAGGAATTGTCTTATCTCTGGGATAGGCTGAAGTTGTATTATTAAAATCAACCAACAATTGCCTCTTTTCTTCCTCAGACAATATTTCTATTTCAGATAAATGTAAATCCAGGTTAAAAAGTGCCACCTGGAATAAATGAGTAAAGTGGGCAAAAATTCGTTCGATGGTGGTTGAACTGTACAATAATGAATCGAATTCAACACGTCCCTCGATATATGTATCGGCTCGGAGGAAAGAAAATAAAATATGTGGAGCAATAGGTTGAATATAGCGTTTATCATGAATATTCCGAAGCAAAATTACAATATCAAATAGAGGAAAATCACCGTCGGAAACCGGTAGACTTAACTTCTCCGGTAATAGTTCAATGGGATAATTGTAATGTTCCGTAGCTTCAACAATCGTTTGGCTCACCATTAAAAGTATTTGCTTAAAGGTTGCATCTTCCTCACATTGGTTTCTCAACACCAGGATCGTATTGATAAACTCTGTTTCGATATCCTGTTTATAAATGGGTGCACCAATGATAAAATCGCTGCTGTTTGTATATTTATTGAGTAAAACCACCAACCCAGATACCAAAATCGCATTTAATGTATGGTCTGAACCTTTGCTTAACGTCATTAACCGGGAAAAAATCTCCTTGGGGAATCTAAAGGTGATATCCGTCATATGGCATTCCTTTGGGGTGCTTTTTTTATAATCAAAGGGAAAATTGCTTTTTACCAGGTCTCCTGCTAATTTATTTCGCCAGAATTCTTCCTCTTTTATATTTTGATTGGCTGCAACCACCAGCTTATCCGGTGATACTTTTTTTATCATCATGTTGTTCTCCATTATCTAGAGCCTATCCGAAAAGGTGGAGGATCAGGCGGAACAGGCGATGCCAGTTCCCTACACTGCCGATATCACTGCGTCTTGATTTCAAATAAATGACTTTTCGGATAAGGTCTATCTAGAATCCAAAATCTATCTGAGGATTATCCAACGGCGCCTCATATAAATCATGGGAAATTTTTATCCCTTTCAATTGAGTCTCTTTGTTCTCCAAAGCACATGAGAGTATTTCCTTAAAATATCGGACATATCGTTGGATGGTTTCTTTTTTAAACAGTTTAGTACTGTATTCGACTTCAAAAAACAATTTTTCTCCAGCGTCTACGCCATTGAAGGTCAGGTCAAACTTTGCTGTTCGATCAATGGTTTCATACTCAAATTGGCTCTGCTCATGCGCCGCGGTTGGTATTAGGTTTTCAAATACTTTTTCATTCACTTTATCCGCTGTGGGTTCAGAGGTCTGGAAAGTAAACATGACGTCAAACAATGGATGACGGCCGGGATTCCGTTTTACCACCACCTTATCCACCAGGTCTTCAAACTGGTAATCCTGGTTTTCAAATGCGTCCAATACCCGTTTTTTAACTTCCTGGAGAAATTCTGCAAAGGTTTTCTCCTTTTGTGGATAGTTGATCAATGCAAGGGTATTGACAAACATGCCGATGACTTGCTCCAGGTCGGAATGGTTGCGGCCGGCAACAACAGTACCAATGACAATACCTTCCTGACCTCCCAGATTTAAAAATAACACATAGTATACAGCAAGAAGCAGCATGAACATCGTGGTGTCTTCTGCCAAAATCATCTGCCTAAGTGCTTTTGTTTCCTCCACTCCTATTTCAAAACGGATAGAACTCCCTTCATAACCCTCAACCTCATCCCTCGGGTAATCTGCCGGCAGATTTAATATTGGAATTCCACTCTCGAATTGTTTCAACCAATAGGCTTCTTGCATTTTTACGACTTCCTTTTGTTTATCCCTATTTTGCCATTCTGAAAAATCTTTATACTGGATTCGTAGTGAGGGTAACGTTTTACCCTCATCCAAAGCCAAAAAATCGTTTATCAGGATTTGATGGGAGATTCCATCTGATATGATATGATGGATGTCTACCATCAAAAGATATCTTTCATTTACTGTTTTCATCAATCCTACCCGAAAAAGTGGCGCCCGTGATAAATCAAAAGGCTCGACGAAAGAATTTTGAATTTTGAATTTTGAATTTTGAATTGCTTTTCCTCCCTCTGCCTCAACCTGAGTCCTTGCCATATCATAACATTCTATTCTAAATTCCACTTTATGATGTATTCGTTGTACCGGTTCCCTTTTAATCATTTCAAAAGAGGTTCTTAAACTTTCATGTCTTTCTATCAACTTGCAAAATATCGTTTTCAGTTTTTCCTTTTCCAGCCCGGCTTGAATTTCTACAGTTAGGGGCATGTTATAAGCGGTACTGTTTAATTTCATTTGCTGTAGAATATATAATCGCTTCTGAGCTGGCGACAATCGGTAGTATTCCTTTTTTTCTGCGGGTTCTATTGGTATGAATGCTTCTTCTGAGATTTCATTAATTAATTCGGATATCCCCCTGATGGTCTGCAGTTTAAATATTTGTGTCATTTGTAATTTCACATTAAGTTCTTTATGCATTTTTGTGGTCAAAATGATGGCTTTGAGGGAATTTCCTCCCAGGTCAAAGAAATTGGAATCGATACCGATTTCCCCTTTCTCTTCACCCAATACGTGTGCCCATAATTCCACCAATTTTTCTTCGGTTTCATTTCTGGGTGCCACATACCTTACATCCCCTGAGGTTTCTGGCTCTGGGAGCGCCTTCCTGTCGATTTTGCCGGTGGGTGTAAGGGGAAATTGTTCCAGCTGCACAAAAAACCAGGGCACCATATAATCCGGGAGTTTTTTCCCCAGGAACTCCCGCAAATCCTCAGGTTCAAGGTTATTACCTGAAATAACATACCCACAAAGATATTTATCATCATTTTCAGTAATCTTTTCCACCACCACCGCTTGTTTGATACTGGCATGTTCCAGCAGCTTGTTCTCTATTTCTCCCAATTCGATGCGAAAGCCCCTGACTTTGACCTGATTGTCTATCCTGCCCAGGAATTCTATATTGCCATCAGGGAGCCATCGGGCAAGGTCACCCGTTCTATATAAAGAGTAAAATGATGAATGATGAATGATGAATGATGAATTTCTCGTGTCTTCGTTTGCCTTCGCGGCTAAATCCAGGAATTTTTCGGCTGTTAACTCAGGGTTGTTTAAATATCCCCTGGAAACACCAGCGCCAGATATACATAATTCCCCGGCCGCACCAATGGGTAATAATCGACTGTGATTATCCAGGATATAAATGTAATAATTGGATATGGGTTTGCCAATGGGCACATTGGATTGACCATCCTCCGGACATTTATAATAACTGGTGCAAACAGTGGCCTCTGTGGGACCATAGGTGTTGTAAAGGGTGCCCTGCTTTGCCAACCGATCCACATAACCTGGTTTTAATATATCCCCACCACTGATAAAGAAACGAACACTGGCCAGGTATGAAGGATTCATTTTATTAAACTCATTCAGCAGCAGTGGTGTACAGTCGATGATAGTGACCTGGTGCTGCTGGGTAAAGAGAGCCAACTCTTCCATATCCATTATATTTCTGTCTGGGGGGATGGCAATTTTTCCGCCGGACACCAACAATGGAAAGACCTCTTCAATAAAAGCATCAAAAGTATAGGATGACAGTTGGATCATTGTATCCTGGGGGGTGATTTTAAATTCTTTTAAAAAGGCAGACAAATTGGCCACCACGTTTCGATGCTCCACCAGGACACCTTTGGGTTTGCCTGTGGACCCAGAGGTGTAGATGACGTAGCATAGGTGAGTCGGTTGAGTGAGGTGAGTAAGGTGAGTAAGGGAATGTGAGGCAGTGCTCGTTGACAATTGATAATTGACAATTGACAATTGACAATTAAAGTTGTGCCTTTCGGGCAAATCGGTTAATAGGACCCTGGCACCGCTATCGACCAGCATGTAACGGATACGCTCTTCAGGATAATCGGGATCGATAGGTAAATAGGCTCCTCCGGATTTTAATATTCCCAGTATCCCGATTATCATTTCTATGGAACGGTCAACCATTAAACCGACAACATTGTCAGGTTGAACGCCTTTTTCCCGTAATACCCATGCCAGTTGATTGGATTTTTCATTCAATTGGTTGTAGGAAATAGACGCCATGCCCCATGCCCCATGCCCCATGCCGATAACGGCAATATGATCGCTCGTGCGCTCTACCTGTTCCTCAAACAATTGATGAAAGGTCTTTTCTTCTGGAAATTCCATCTTTTTGGCGTTGAATTCTTTCACCAACTGCTGCTTCTCTGCCTCCGACAGGATGTCGATATGGGCCAAAGGTACATTCACATCCGACAGTGCTGTTTCCAACAAATGGGTATAATGATCGGTGATTTGTTTAATGGTTCGTTCCTGATACAATAGAGAATCATATTCCAGGCTGAACTCTATACGATTCTCCAACCGGTGAAAGGAGAAGAGTAAATGGTAATGGATTCCCTCAAGATAGGATTTCTCGTGTATGTTTTCAAGCAAAAGAGCAATATCAAATAAAGGGAATTCATTTTTCAGGACCGGTAAATTTAAGAGACCAGGCAATAACTCCAAAGGGTAATTTTGATTTTCAACAGCCTGGATAATGGTCTCCCTGACCTGCAAAATCAATTCTTTAAAGTTCATAATATCCTGGAGTTGAATCCTGTACACAAGAATAGTATTAATAAATTCGCCTTCAATATCCTGTTTTGTTATGGGTGAACCGATTGTTATATCTTTGCTGCCGGAATATTTATATAACAAAGCGGCCAATCCGGATACCAGTATCATATGCAGCTTTACATCGATACCACTGCTTAATTTTTTTAATTTTTCAAAAATATCGCTGGAAAATTCAACCGTCCCTTCATCCATTACCCCTGGATTTTCATTTTCTTTTTTATAATCATAAGGAAAACGACTTTTAACAAAACCTCCCGACAGCTTATTCAACCAGTAGTTCCTTTCATTCACATTCTGGTTGGCTGCAATGGCTTTTTTATGCGAGTAGTTTTCAACTCTACTTGTCACGGATTTAGACCTCCTTTTTAAAATTCAAACTCCGTGTGAGTTCTCTGGTAAAGATCGGAATGGGTGGGCAGCAAGTCCCTGGCGATTTTAATCTCTTTTAACTCTATATCGGGGTTATCCAGCACATGAGATAAAATATCCCTAAAAAACATAACAAATTTCTCCATGGTGACTCGTTTAAATAGCTGCGTGCAATATATTAAATTAAAGGTAATGCCTTCCTCCGATTCCCATGCCTCAATAGCAATGTCAACTTGAGTTGCATCATAAAGAGACTCATATGGGATAAATCTCAATCCCTTAATTTCCCATTCTGGCATTTCCATATTCTGGACCAACAACTCTGTTTCAAAGATGGGATTTCGGCTTAAATCATCTGTTACAGTTACCTTTTCCATCAAGTTCCCAAAAGGATATGTCTGGTTTTCATAGGCGTTGATCGTATTCACTTTTACTTCGTTTAAAAATCCCTTGAAGGTTTTATTTCTCTGGGGATAATTTCTCATGGGCAGGGCATTTATAAATAAGCCGATTATATTTTCAAAATCCATGTGTTCTCTTCCGGCTGTTGGTGTGCCCACGATGATATCTTCCTGGCCTGTATACCTGGCCAATAGTATATTATATACGGCCAATAACACCATATACAATGTCGTGCCCGTCTCTTCCATTAATTGCTTGATGCGTCGATGCAACTCGTTTTCAAAAGTAAAGGTAATCCGATCCCCTTCAAAACTTTGAATCTTAGGTCTGGGATAATCGGTATATATATCAAGCCTGGGTATTTCACCTTTAAACTGGTCCAGCCAATATTTTTCTTTTTCCACCATATCGGCCTCTACTCCCCACCGACTGTTATTTTGCCATTCTGAGAAATCTTTATACTGAACCCTTAATTCCGGCAATTTACTCCCACTCTCTTTCCCTTCATATACGCACATAAAATCTCGCTGAAAAATACCCATGGATGTTCCATCCGATATGATATGGTGCATATCATAAAGAAAAAGGTATTTCACTTCAGAGATTTTGACCAGCTGCACTCTCAACAACGGTGCCTTGCTCAAATCAAACGGTTTGACAAATTCCACTATTAACCGGTCGATATCAGTCTCCTTTGCCTCAAGGTAATTGATGTGAAAGTCGACATGTTCCTGCACAATTTGTACAGGTCCGTCACCGATGAGAGTAAATGAGGTTCTCAGACTTTCGTGTCTTTTGATCAATTGCTGAAAGGTTTGTTCAAAAAGAGGATAGTTGACTTCACCTTCAATGATTACAGCTACGGGCAGATTGTATGGTGTTTTTTTGTCTTCCATTTTATTCAGGATAAATAACCGTTTTTGAATCGAAGACGCGGCATAATATTCTTTTTTTTCTGACGGTTCGATGGAAGTGTATACCTCTTTAGCGGCTCCCTCTATAAATTTTGCTAACTTTCTTATGGAAAGATCTTTAAAAATTTGGCTAATGGGTATAACGACATTAAATTCCTTATGTATCCGGGCGATCAATTTAACTCCTTTTAATGAATGACCGCCCAAGGCGAAGAAATTGGAATCGATGCCAATGCTCTCTTTTTCGATTCCGAGTATTTGAGCCCAAAGGGCTGCCAGTTTCTCTTCTGTTTCGTTCCTGGGAGGCATATAACTTTCATATGCAGTAGGCTCTGGCTTTGGCAAAGCTCTCTTGTCCACTTTTCCATTGGGTGTTAAGGGTATTTTTTCTACGGCAGTGATAAAAGGAGGAACCATGAATTCAGGTAATTTTTCCGATAAATATGCTCGCAATTCATTTGTTTTACTGCCAGCCGAGAAAAGGGAGGATGTGAAGGCTACATATGCTACCAGGTACTTATCTCCCTCCTGATTATCGAATGCAATCACGACTGCTTCTTTTATGTCTTTATGTTTTAGAAGCTGGTTCTCTATCTCCTCCAATTCGATGCGGAAACCCCTTATTTTGACCTGTTGATCAATTCGTCCCAGGAATTCGATATTTCCATCCGGCAGCCAGCGGCCCAGGTCGCCGGTGCTATATAAAGCTGAATGATGAGTGATGAATGATGAATGATGAGAAACCTCTGCCTTTTCTATGTCCTTTTCCTTTTCTTTTACATCCTGGTCATCCTGAAAATCCCAAAAATCCTGGTTAAATTTTTCGGCTGTTAATTCCGGGTTGTTTAAATAGCCCCTGGCCAACTGGATACCACCGATATGGATTTCACCGTGAACTCCTACGGGTACGGGATTTAAATGGTGGTCCAGGATATATATTTGCGTATTGGCGATGGGCCGACCAATAGGCACTACCCGTTGGTCCACATTTCGCAGACAGGTGTAAGAGGTGACTTCCACCGACGCTTCAGTCGGACCGTAAAGGTTAAGCAATTCCGCATCAAGATGGGTAAAAAATCGTTCCTGGTACTCGACGGGCAGGGCTTCACCACTACTGATGACCCGTTTTAATGAGCGGACCTGTGAAATCTTCGGGTCTTCAAGAAATACATTGAGCATAGACGGCACAAAATGGATAATAGTGATTTTTTCCTTAGCGATGACGTCCACCAGGTATGCGCTATCTTTGTGCCCTCCTGGCCTGGCCATCACCAGTACTGCACCGGTCTGAAGCGGCCAGAAAAATTCCCACACCGATACGTCAAAACTAAAAGGTGTTTTTTGAAGAAGCCGATCCCCTGAGGTTAATCCGTAAGCCTCCTGTATCCACTGCAAGCGATTGGAAATACCTACATGAGGAACAGCCACTCCCTTAGGGCGGCCGGTGGAACCCGAGGTATAAATAACATAGGCCAGGTTTTGGGTTGTTCCATCGACAACGTGATTCTCATCGGAACCTTGATCAGTAGGTTTATTGGGCTCCAGGTATACGACTCGTACATGGTCCTTAAAAGGAGGCAGCTTTTCTACTAACGAGTGGGTGGTCAATATAATGGACAGGCCGGAATCTCTTATCATGAAATTCAAGCGATCGTCGGGATATTCGGGGTCCAGGGGCAGATAGGCACCACCCACCTTTAATATACCCAGCAATCCCTTCACCATCTCCAGGGAACGTTCCACCATGATGCCGACGATTTCACCTTTATCAACACCCATACTTCTTAACAGATAGGCCAATTGATTGGATTCCCGGTTTAATTCCCTGTAGGTAATCGTATGGCGCTCAGCACGATGCGCAATAACAGCGATCTTATCACCCGCCCTCTTTACCTGGTCCTCAAACGGTTCATGAATTGCCTTATCCCTGATATATTCTGTCGAGGTATCATTAAAATCAAATAAGACCTGTTTTTTATCCGCTTCAGACATCATCTCTAACTCAGAAATCCTTTTCCCAGGATCTCTAATAATAGACGATAATAAGTGTTTGAAATAACGGATAAACCGTTTTATGGAGTCTTCTTTAAAGAGTCTGGTACAATATCTAAACTTAAAAACAGATTTAACATCCACATTCTCAACGGTCAGGGTTATATCAAACTTAGAGATCAGATATTCAAATTCATAGGGCCTTAATCGCAGACCGGGAATATCCTTCCTGATTATCTTTTCCGATGGCATTTCGAGGTTTTGAAACGAAAACATGACATCGAATAAAGGATTTCGGCTCATATCTCTGGTGACGGCCAATTTCTCCACCAGGTCTTCGTATTGATAATCCTGGTTATTGAATATTGCCATTGTACGTTCTCTTACCTGGTGTAAGAAAGACTTGAATGTCGTTTTTTGTTCCGGGTAATTCCTTACAGCCAGGGTGTTTACAAACATTCCAATAAGTGGTTCTACATCTGGATGCGGCCGTCCTGCTACTGGCGTACCCACGACGATGTCTTCCTGCCCACTCAGTTTGGAAAGGAATACATTAAATAAAGCCAGTAGACCGATATACGGTGTAGCATCTTCTGCAGAGGCCATTTGCATTAAGGCCATTGCATCTGTTTCGTCTACTGTAAAGCCGATGGTTTTCCCCTCAAAACTCTGCTCACCTGGCCTGGAATAATCGGTGGGCAGCGTAATAACAGGTATCTCTCCAGCAAACTCTTGAAGCCAGAAGGTTTCTTGCGTCTTCAGCTTTCCAGATGCGATACCGTGATTCTGCCATTCTGCAAAATCTTTATATTGTATCTGCAATTCCGGTAATTCCATCCCTGCATACAATGCTTTCAATTCATTTAAAAATATATCAAAAGATATTCCATCCGCTGCGATGTGGTGGATATCCAACATTAAAATATGTGTAGGGGGGGTGGTGCCTTCAGCCGATAACTTTATCAAGCCGACCCGTAATAATGGCGGCCGTGTTAAATCAAAGGGGTGGATGAATGAACGATGAATTGCAAATATTGAATTTTGAATGATTTCTTTTTCCCCATTGCCTGAAGCAAAATACTCTATATCAAATTCCACCTCATTATGTATTCGTTGAACCGGTTCCCCTTCTACCAATTCAAAAGAGGTTCTTAAACTTTCATGCCTTTTAATTAAATTCTCAAAAACCTCCTTTAATTTATCTGTGTTAAGAGACCCCTCTACTAACAGCATTTCAGGGATGTTGTAGACGATACTTTGCACATCCATTTGCTGCAAAATATACAGCCGCCTCTGAGCCGAAGACACAGCATAATAGGACCTTTTTTCCACTTTTTTAATGGATTCATAGGTTTCTACCTCTGACACCATTATATATTTTGCCAAATCTCTAATAGTGGGTTTCTTAAATATCTCTCCAAGAGATATTACAATGTTAAATTCCTTGTGGATATTTGAGGCAAGTACGGTGGCTCTCAAAGAGTGGCCTCCCAGTTCAAAAAAGTTATCAAGAACACCGATCCGGGATTTCCCCAGTATTTTCTGCCATATTTCCGCCAATTTCTTTTCTGTCTCATTTTCTGGTAAATCAAGCCCCTTTCTTGATTCCCGGGTGTCTCCACTTATTGATTCCAATTGCTTATAATCGATCACACTTTCTTTCATTTTTTTGGGCATGGAATCGATGTGATTCAATTCCACATCAGCATCTACTTTACCATCTCCCCTGGAAAGGATATCCAGGATCCTGGTATGAAATGAAGAAGCTGAAAAATTCTTTTCTCCATCCAGGATGTAATAAACCTTAACCGATTGTTTATCTGCAGGGTAACCATTTAGAAGCTTCCTGATATTACGATTCAAGATATCCAATCCTACCAGCAATTGTTTTTGAGGGCTTTGTAAAGCGATCAAGAGCGAATCCAGACCTTGTTTGAGTGAAATCATTTCATAACCGTTCATCTGCATGGCCTTCACCATATGGGAGGGATTATTTTCACTCATCCCCACATTGTCCCAGGAACTCCAGTTGAAACAATAGGTATTGGCATAACCACTGTTTCGTCGGTAATGACAAAAGCCGTCCATGAAACTATTGGCTGCTGCATAAGCACTAAAGGTGGCAGCACCAAAGAAAGCAGTGGTGGAGGAGAAGGCGACAAAGAGCGAGTCCAGGTTATCTTTTAGCAGTTGATGAAGCGCCAATGTACCGTAAACTTTGCTTTGAAACATGGTTTCAAAAGTCTCGACGGTTTCCGCAGTCACCCAGTGTTCATCCATCACCTGCCAGTGGTATTCGAGATTCCCATAGCCAGCCAGGTGAAAAACCCCTTGTATGGGTTTTCTCCACCTGGATTGGGCCTTTGATTTCACCGTTTGCAAGAAGGATTCATCCGCTGTATGGCCGGCAGCGTACATGCATTGACCTTCACCTCCCATGGATTCTATTTCCAGGAACGCCCGCAGACGTCGGGAAACCAAGGTTTCTTTGTGCAAGAGGGTCTTCCTTTCTTTTTTCTCCGGAAGAGGTGTGCGGCCCACGATGATGAGCTTTGTGTCATAATGACCCAGCAGCCATTTGCATACATGGGTGCCGATCCCGCCCAATCCACCGGTTACAAGGTAGACACCGCCTCTTTTGATGGGAATGTCAAGGGCTGCCTCTTTTTTCATGTCCACTGACTTCAGGTACGGGAGCAACCGCCGGTTCTGCCGAAAGGCAACTTCCGGACAGAGTCTGGGATTCTTCCACTCCCTCACAATCTGTTCCACATGTGAATCGATATTTCCGGCTGAAGAAACCACTTCTAAATCCAGGTGGCAGCAATGCAGCCAGGACAACTCCAATGAAACACTCTTTAGAAAACCGGAAATTCCCCATTTCTCACAGGCCACCTGATCGGACTCAGCGGCAAGTTGACCAAACCGACTGACTACAAAAAGCCTCAACGGATGCGCATATCTCCCTTCCAACGCCTGGATTAAATTAAGCAAGTGATATACGTATATACCTGCGAATCGATCCCGATGCTGGCGGTCACTATCACTGTAACTATAAAGGTAAAAAATATCATGAAGCTCCGATTTCTCATTCTCTATGGCATCCAACAAGACTCTATAATCCTCTGCTTTTTTGTAATCACCCGTTTTGACCCTGATGCACCGGCAGTTATTTTCCTCCAGCCTGACGATAAGTGCGTCACTTAATCCTGCTTCATCAGTAAACACCAGGCAATTTCTTCCTGCTTCGGTATTTATTTCTTCCTTCAAATGCAGCGGCCGATGGCACCAGGATGGTTTAAAAAACCACGCGGGTAATGTACTCTCGTTTCCCAGGGCGATGTTTATCTGTTTGACAATATCATAGAAATGACCGTTTTCAAATAACTTCGCCAGTTTTAACCGCTGGATTTTGCCGATAGAGGTCTTGGGAATCTCTTCCCTGGCAACGGGAATCACCAGGTCTGGCTTGATGCCCATTTTCTCCACCAATTTTCTCTCTATCTTTTTTATCTGTTCCAGTTTTTTGTCAAAATCCAGATCGGTATAAGCGGAACTGTAACATATGATGATTTTTTCGGTATCGCTGTAAGGGTCCCGGGCAGCACAGGCAGCGGTGTATGAGGCCTCCACTCCCTCCACCTCTTCCACAATGGATTCGATCTCAACGTTGTTGTAATTGATGCCGTGGATAATAATAACATCTTTGGCTCTGCCGGTGATAGTCATTTTACCGTTAAGAATAAAACCCAGGTCACCAGTGTCGAACCAACCGTCAGAGGTAAATACCTCACGATTCAGATCGGGGTTCTTATAATACCCCATGGTAACCGTGGCACCTTTGATTTGCAAGCGGCCCACTTTACCCTCCCTCATGACCTGGTTATTGGGATCAACCACTCGTATGGATACACCAGGAATAGTGCTGCCCAATTCCACAAAAGTCACACTATCAACCTTAGATGTGCTCTTTTCAACTCTATCGGCCAATGAATGTTTGTTGATATGATGGATACCCGTACCGGGTTCCTGGGTGAGGGCGTGGGAATAGACCACACCGGAACAGGTTTCCGACATTCCCCACGCAGGTTTCATGGCGTCCCCGGAAAGACCAAAAGGAGCCAGACGGTTTAAAAATCCTTTTACCGTCACTGCATTGACGGCTTCACCGCCATTCAAGATGAATTTCATTGAGGATAAATTCCAATGCTTCTCGACCCCGGTGGCTTTTAACTGTTCCATTTGTTCATTCACTAATCCATAGGCAAAATTCGGTGCCCATGTGATGGTGACTTTATATTTATCGATGATATCCAGCCACCGAAGAGGGGATGAAAGGATGTAATCGGTGCGAACCTGTACCTGGGAGCAGCAGCAGTAGACATCCCTTATATGAAACATCACGACTCCCCCCACATGCTCCAGGGGCATCCAGTTCAGGGATACATCGCTGCTGTTGAAGTCATTAAAACGGATGGTGCCTTTCTCCCTGGCCAATATGGTGCGGTGGGGCTGCATCACACCTTTTGGAACGCCTGTGCTGCCGGAGGTAAAAAGCAGTAAGGCAAGATCATCCGGCGAACCCTGATGCCACTGGTGGTCCGGCTCATGCTCTCTCAAGTGTTCTATAGTGATGACTCTTGAGGGATCAAAATCGTAATAACCAGATAAAAGAATCAATGATTCTTTCAGGGATTGATTGGATAAAATGACGGGTCGATCCAGGGTTTCCCATACATTGTAAAGCATGGCGGTTTCATTGGTGGGTTCATTAAAGGAACGAGGCACCATGATGGGAACAGGGACCATTCCTCCCAGTTGACTGCCCCAGAAGGCGGCGGTGTAATCTTCATCCCGGTTGAATTGGAAAATCACTTTATCGCCGGCTTTCAATTTCATGTGCCTCAAACCTGCCAGTACCTGCTGTGCTTCTTTCATTAACTCTTTATAGCTCTGGAAATGTTCGGAGCCATCGCTGTGGATATAGAGGATGCCATTGTCCCCATTTTGGGTGGCTGCTCGCTTCAATGCGTCTGGCAGGATGCGTGGTTCCCCCTCTATGGGTTTTGGTTCCTCGCCGTGAATAATAGCCAGGGGGATTTCTTCATCATCGATTTTAACCTTATCCTTCATTGATAGTGATAAACCAGCAGACTCTTTTATGTCTCCGACTGACCCGGTAGGCCTTTTATAAACGTAAGTAGGAGGTAAAAAATCCTTGATATACAGCGGCAGCGGCTTTTTTATCCTCTCTTTGACAATGACCGCTGCCTCTTTGATACCTGGCTCATTCTTTATTTCTTCCTCCAGTGATTTGACCTGTAGGGTGTCCAGGAAATTCAGATTCTCCAGGTATTTTCTGTCAATAGCTCCATCATCCTTCCTGGGAATCAATGACACCTCAATAAATCTCAGGGGGAATATTTCGTGGGGTAAATAATTTTTTAAGTACGATTCGATTTGTTCCAGTGGGATTTCTTCTTTTAAAACAATATATATTTCTACTCCGGGATTCACTCTCCCATCCGTTCTCTTTTTCAAGGTAATGGCACAATCGTTTACCGAAGGATGCCTGGAAGCGAGGGTTTCAAGCTCTTCAAGCGCCATACGGCATCCTTTTAAATGAAACCGGTTGTCAATTCGCCCCAGAATAGATATTTTTCCGTCTTGCAACCATGCGGCCTGATACCCGGTTTTATAGATTGTGCGATGGGATACGATTGCTCGTTTAACAAAATGGGATCGATGTAATTCTTCGTTACGATAATATTGGGTCATCACACCGCTTCCACAGACATATAATTCACCTTTAATCCCTACGGCAGCCAATTTCCCTGCTCCATCCAATACGTATGCATGAGTATCTGCACCAGGTATGCCGATATGTTTGTGGGTTTCATCCTCCCGTGTATTATCCTCGACAACAGTGGTGACCATATTGATCTCCGGGAACCCAAAATAATTATGCCACCGTATTTTTTTCTCCTTTAGAAAGTTTTTAAATGGAGCAGCATCAAATGTCTCTTCTCCCAGGCTAACAATATTGCTGATTTTCACTGGAAAGAAATTCTTATATTGATTGTTTTGGATCAAATCCTGGAGGAAATACAAAGGGCATATAATACTCGTAAAGTTCTTTTCATTTATTAAGTCGATAAGTTCGGAAATTCTTTCATCATTTTTTTGTTGGTGTTGTTGGTAAAAGTGGACATATCCCCCGCTTACCAGGCTTGCCAGCCAGATAGGGAATCCAGTCTCCATTCGAGCAGATGAGAATGAGGATGCGTGTGAAATAAATAGTGTCTGACTAAAATCAATTTTTAGTTTTTCAAGGTTAAATGTTATCCAGTTCAGGATATTTTTATATGAGAGGGTCACCCCTTCTGGTTTTCCTGAAGAATGGGATGAATAAAAAACAGCCATTGGTCGTTCAAAATCAGCGGCAGCACTTGTGCCTGGCCGGCGTTCACTTCCATCGCCAGGATCGTCAAATGGCAGGATTTCACCCTTAAATTCAAAGGGAATGTCCTTGATATGATGATTCTCAGCCAGTAGATATGTTGGTTTTCCGTATTGGATTATACGGTCCAAATATCCGGGTGGTTGAGAGAAGTGAAGGGGCAGACAGCACCCCCCTGCTTTTAATATCCCCAGTAAGCAGGCAGCAAAGTCGATATGAGAACGAAGGTAAATGGCTGCCATATCTCCCGGTTTCATTTTTTTGCTTTTTAACTTCCCGGCAATGTCATCAGCCTTTTGATTTAATTCCCTGTAGGAAAGGTGTTGATGATTAAAACCGACAGCCGCGGCTTCGGGCTGCTCGTTCACCTGCAAAGCAAACAACTCATCGATACTTTTTGACTTATATAAGATCATCATTCTCTTCCTTTTTAAAATTTAAAATCCGTTTGAGTTTCCCGGTAAAGCTCGGATTGGGTAGTCAGCAATTCCAGGGCTATTTTGATATCTTTCAATGCTATATCAGGATTATCCAGTACAGTAGATAAAATCTCCCTGAAAAATAAGGCAAATCTCTCCATCGTGACTCGTTTAAATAGCCGTGTGCAATAAATTAAGTTAAGCGAAATGTTTTCTTCCGATTCCCATACCTCAATAGCAATGTCAACTTGTGTGGCACCATAACGAAACTCAAATGGGATAAATCTTAATCCCTCTATTTCCCATTCCGGCATCTCTATATTTTGTACCAACAACTCTGTTTCAAAGATGGGATTCCGACTTAGATCATCTATTACCGCCACCTTTTCCACCAAATTACCAAAAGGATATGCCTGGTTTTCATAGGCGTTTATTGTATTCTCTTTTACTTCCTTTAAGAATTCTTTGAATGTTTTATCTCCGCAGGGATAATTTCTCATGGGTAGGGCATTGATAAATAACCCAATGCCATTTTCAAAATCCTCATGCTCTCTTCCAGCCGCTGGTGTGCCCACGATGATGTCTTCCTGGCCTGTATGCCTGGCCAATAGTATATTATATGCTGCCAATAAGACCATATATAACGTGGTACTGGTATCTTTCATAAATCGATTTATGCGTCGATACAACTCCTTTTCAAAGGTGAATGTAATCCGATCCCCTTCAAAACTTTGAACCGCTGGTCTGGGATAATCGGTATATATATCAAGCCTCGGTATCTCACCTTTAAAACGGTCCAACCAATATTTTTCTTTTTTCTCCAGATCGGTCCTTACGTTCCCCCGACTGTTGTTTTGCCATTCTGAGAAATCTTTATACTGTACCCTTAATTCTGGTAGTTTGCTCCCGCTCCCCTTCCCTTCATACAAGCACATAAAATCCCGCAGAAAAATACCTATCGAGGTGCCATCCGTTATGATGTGATGCATATCATATAGAAAAAGATATTTCTTTTCAGACATCTTGGCCAAACACGCTCTTAATAACGGTGCTTTGCCCAAATCAAAGGGAGTGATAAATTCCTCTACAACCTGGTCGATTTCACTTTCATCAGCCTCAAGGTTGTTGATGTGAAAATCGACATTTTCATGGACAATTTGTACAGGTTCTTCACCGATGAGAGTAAATGAGGTTCTCAGACTTTCATGTCTCCTGATCAACCGTTGAAAGGTTTGTTCAAAAAGGTGGGGGTTCACTTCACCTTCGATGAAGACCCCAGAGAGTAGATTGTATGACGTTTTAATATCCCCCATTTTATTCAAAATAAATAGTCGTTTTTGAATCGAGGCTGCAGCATAATATTCTTTTTTTTCTGATTGTTCTATCGAGGTGTACAGCTCTTTTACTGCCCCATCTATATACTTTGATAAACTCCTTATTGAGGGAACTTTAAATACCACGCTCATGGGTATGAGGACGCTAAATTCTTTATGTATCCTGGCGATCAGTTTGACTGCTCTTAATGAATGGCCGCCTACCGTGAAAAAATTAGAATCGATGCCAATGGTTTCTTTTTCGATTCCAAGTATTTCAGCCCAAAGGAGTGCCAGTTTCTTTTCTGTTTCATTCCGGGGAGGTATATAACTTTCGGATGCAGTAGGCTCTGGCTTTGGTAATGCGCTCCTGTCCACTTTTCCATTGGGTGTTAAGGGTATTTTTTCTACAACAATGATAAAAGGAGGAACCATAAAATCGGGTAATTTTCCCGACACATATTCACGTAATTCATTTGTCTTACCCTCGATTAACGAACTGGAGGACGGGAAGACAACATATGCTGCCAGGTATTTATCTCCCTCTTGATTATCGAATGCCACGATAACCGCTTCTTCGACGTCTTTATGTTTTAGAAACTGGTTCTCTATTTCCTCCAATTCGATGCGGAAACCCCTTATTTTGACCTGCTGATCGATTCGCCCCAGGAAATCGATATTTCCATCCGGCAGCCAGCGCCCCCGGTCACCAGTGCGATAAAGAGAGGTAGAGGGGTAGAGGGGTAGAGAGGTAGATGAATATTTGCCTGTCATCTTTTCCTTTTCTTTTTCATCCTGGTAATCCCAAAAATCCTGGTCAAACATTTCGGTTGTTGATTCTGGATTGTTTAAATAGCCTCTGGCTACACCATCTCCGCCGACCAGGATTTCTCCATAAATGCCCACTGGCACGAGATGATTATCTTTATCAACAATATATACTGTTGAATTGGATATGGGACTGCCAATGGGAATACTATGGGTGTATTCTTTTTTAATGGAAAATGTGGTTGAAAACGTGGTGTTTTCCGTCGGCCCATAGCCATTTATAATATTCAAATCCGGGAATCCGTTTCTCAATTTGTTGATATGGGGTAACGAGAGCACATCTCCTCCTACCAGGAGGTTCTTAAGTCCCGCAAATATTTGCATATCTGCCTGGAGCATCTGGTTGAACAATGGTGAGGTCATCCACATGGTTGTAATTCTATTTTCCCGGATGATGGTTTTGAGCCGTTCTGGCATCAGGATGTCGTCTTTCCCTGCCAGATGCAACTGCAATCCATTCAACAGGGCGCCCCAAATTTCAAAAGTAGAGGCGTCAAACTCAAGTGCTCCGGTTTGCAGTATCCGGTCGCCCTCTTTGAATACCACATAATTGGTATTTTTAACCAACCGGACAATATTTCTATGGTCCACCATAACCCCTTTGGGATTTCCTGTGGTACCGGAAGTGTAAATGACATAAGCAAGATTTGAGGAACCGGGTTGAGTGGGTGAGTGATATGGCGTGAGTTGGTGAAAGGGGAGATGCTCACTCGTTTCATTTATTTTATCTAATTCAACTGGCTCAATCCCCTCAATTGCACCACTCACCTTATTCAACGAGCTATCGGTCACCAATACCTTTGCATTGCTCTCTCTTAACAAATACTTTTTTCTTTCTGGCGGATAATCGGGATCGATGGGCAGATAGGCCCCACCGGTCTTTAATATACCCAGCAGCCCCTTCACCATCTCCAAAGAACGTTCCACCATGATGCCGATGATTTCACCTTTATCAACACCCATGCGTCTTAAAAGATGTGCCAATTGATTGGATTCCCGGTTTAATTCCCTATAGGTGAGCGCATAGGGCATCGGGCGCTGCGCATCGTGTTTTTCAAGGGCTCCGCCCTGACCGCTGTGTGCTATGCGCTCTGCACTTTGCGCAATTACGGCAATATTTTCAGGGATCCTTTCTACCTGTTCTTCAAACAATTGGTGGACCATCTTTTCTGAAGGATATTCTGCGGATGTATCGTTAAAATCGTACAATATCTCACTCTTTTCTTCCGGGGAAATCAACTCGATTTCCAGCAGCCTTTTCTCCGGTCCATTGATAATCTCGGAGACGATTCGTTTAAAATAGCGAACAAATCGTTGGATTGTCTCCTCTTTAAAAAGCCGGGTACTGTATGCCATGGAAAAAGATAGTGCTGCATTCGACTGCTTTGCAAATAAGGTCAGATCAAACTTTGATTGATCGTGCCGGTAAATAAAAGGTAAAAAGTTTAATTCTTGTTTTCCTGATTCCGGGGTTTCAAAATTTTCTAAGCTAAACATCACGTCAAACAACGGATTACGGGAGATATCCCTGTTAACCATAACCTTCTTTACCAATTCTTCGAATTGATACTCCTGGTTTTCAAAGACCGCCAACGTGACGGTTTTGACTTCGCTGAAAAATTCTTTGAATTTTTTGCCTGCTATGGGATGTGTTCGTATTGTCAGCGTATTTGTAAACATACCAATAACAGGTTCCATGTCCACGTGATAGCGGCCGGATGCTGGACTCCCCACCACAATATCGTCCTGGTTGCTGAGCTTAGCCAATAAAATGATATATATTGCCAGCAGCATCATAAAAAACGTAATCCCCTCTTGCACAGCCAGGCGCATCAATGCCTCCACTTCCGAAACTCCCAGTTCAAAATAAACGGTATCTCCTTCGAAGCTCTGTTCGGAAGGCCTGGGAAAATCATTGGGCAGATACAGCAAGGGGATTTCACCTTCAAAGGTCTTAAGCCAGTACTCTTTCTGTGCTCCGATCCTCTCTTTTATCCACTCCCTCTTCTGCCATTCGCAGCAGTCTTTGTATTGGAGCTTCAAAGGAGGCACTTGCTTCGATTCATATAATAGTGCCAACTCTTTTTCAAATATACCCAGGGATAGGCCATCCGTCATAATATGAGGCATATCCATCAGCAGGATATGTTTGTTATTATCTTTTTTTATTAACCCCACCCGAAGGAGAGGGGGCCTGGACAGATCAAAGGGACGGATTAAATTCCGTATGACCTCTTCCACCCCTGACCTCTCACTCCCGCCATCTGAACTCAAATCATAATAATCGATCTCAAAAGGAACCTCCCTGTATATCTTCTGAACCGGCTGATCATCTACCATACAAAAAGAAGTGCGGAAGCTTTCATGTCGCTCTATCAATTTTTCAAACGCTTTTTGCATTCGTGGTAAATCAAGTGCTATTTCCAATACGTATAGAGCACCCAAATTGTAACTGATGCTGTCTAATTTCATCCGGTTTAAAACATACAGTCGTGCCTGGGCCGGAGACAACGAGTAGTATTCCTTTTCCTCGGTCTTCTCTATGGGAACGTAGATATCTTTTGCAGCCTTCTCAATGTACTGCGATAATTTTCTTATATCAGGCATTTTAAACATGTCCAACACAGCCAATTGCACGCCAAACGCTCTGTTTATCCTGGATAAGAGAATAGTGGCCTTTAAAGAGTGCCCCCCCAGATGAAAGAAGTTATCATCAATACCGACGCTGTCCCGTTCGATGCCCAGAACCTGGCTCCATGCGATTGCCAGTTTTTCTTCCACAGGATTCCGGGGCGCCACATAACGCATGTCAGTACCTGTTTCAGGAGCTGGCAGCGCCTTCCGGTCTACTTTACCATTAGGGGTTAACGGCAATTTTTCTAACGGTACAAAATAGACAGGTATCATGTAATCAGGAAGTGTATGTGACAGGAATTCCGTCAAATCTGAGGCATCGGGTGTCTTTTCATGTCCCCCTTTACTGACAATATAAGCACATAGAAATTTATCACCGGTTTCATCACTCCGGGGTATGACCACCGCCCCCTTCACATCCTGGTGCTTTAATATTTGGTTCTCTATTTCTCCCAGTTCGATCCGAAATCCCCGGATCTTGACCTGCTGATCGATACGTCCCAGGAATTCAATGTTGCCCATTGGGAGCCACCGTGCCAGGTCACCCGTTTTGTACATCCGATCTCCCGGCACAAATGGATTTTTTACAAACTTTTCATTTGTCAACTCCGGGTTATTCAAATACCCCCTTGAAACGCCGTCTCCACCTACCACCAGCTCCCCAGGAACACCCAAAGGAACCAGAGACCCATCTTTTAGTACATAAGCAGTGGAATTGGCAATGGGTTTACCAATGGGGATGCTTCGGTGGTACTCTCTGTCTATTTGAAAAGTGGTAGAAAAGGTGGTATTTTCTGTAGGCCCGTAGCCGTTGATGATATCCAATCCTGGATAGTGTCGCCTGACACGTTTGATATGTACCGGCGACAAAGCCTCTCCGCCTACCAGAAGGTGGCTGATTCCCTTGAAAATTTCACGGTCTTCTTCCAGCATTAGATTGAACAACGAAGCGGTCATCCATATGGTGGTGATTTTATACTTCTGTATGGCGGCCTTTAATTCTCGGTGCATTAATATCCTGTCCTTATCCACAAGGTAAAGAGTGGCACCGTTCAATAGTGACCCCCATATTTCAAAAGTGGAGGCATCAAATTCCAATGCACCGGTCTGCAATATCTTCAACTCTTCCGAAAATCGGATATAATTGGTGTTTTGTACCAGCCGCACCACATTCCGGTGCACCACCATAACGGCTTTGGGCCGGCCCGTAGAACCAGAGGTGTAGAGGATATAAGCAAGATTTTCAGAACTCAGGTTGAGAGGAACTTTCGAGAACTCAGGTTGAGGCTGAGGAGAAAGATTCCTATTTCCCTCCTTAACCTTAACCTCAACCTTATCCTTATCCTGAGTATCCAGGTATATAATTTCCTTTTTTATCGTCATTTTTTCGGATAAAATCCGGATAATCAACAATATCTTTACCCCACTATCGGCCAATAGGTATCGGATACGTTCTTCCGGGTAATCAGGATCAATGGGCAAATAGGCGCCACCCGCTTTTAAAATTGCCAGCACGCCAATCACCATCTCAATGGAACGCTCCACCATGATACCCACAATGGTGTCGGGCCCAACACCTTTTTCCATTAACCGGTAAGCCAGTTGATTGGATTTTCGATTTAATTCCCTAAAGGTAAGGGACGCCATGCCCCATGCCCCACGCCCCATGCCCACAACGGCAATATTGTCCGCCGTCTTCTCCGCCTGTTCTTCAAATAATTGATGGATGGTTTTATCTGCCGGATATTCTTTATCTGTATCATTAAAATCAACCAACAATTGGTTTTTCTCTTCCTCTGAAAGTATCTCTATATTAAAAACCAGTAAATCCAAATCTGAAAGGGCATTCTCCATCAATCGTTTGAAATGGCTTATGATTCTCTCAACGGTTGATGCCTCATAGAGTGAAAAATTATATTCCACTGCGGCTTCTAAGCACTTATCGGTTCTTAAAAATCGGAAAACCATGTTCAAAGGGATATGTTCCAGGTACTGCTTTTCATGAATATTTTCAAGCAGCAGGGCAGTGTCAAAGAGTGGGAAATCATCCTCGGAAACCGGTATGTTTAATAGCTCCGGGAGCAATTCAACCGGAAAGGCCTGGTTTTCAACGGCTTCCAGCACGGTTTGTTTCACCTGTACCAACAGTTCCTTAAAAGTAATATCGGGATTCAACCAGTTTCGTATGATCAATACGGTATTGATAAATTCACCTTCATTTGCCTGCCGGTAAATGGGAGTACCCACTACAATATCTTCCCTCCCTGTATATCTACTCAGCAATGCCGCCAATGCTGTGACCAGGATGATATGAAGTGCATGGTCCTTGTGTTTGCTTACTTCCATTAACTGTGCAAAAAGTTGGCCATCACACGTGAAGGTTACCGCTTCTATGGTGCGTGAAGGGAGGGTCGTTTCTTGTTCATCATAGGTAAAACTACTTTTTATTGATTCCCCGGATAATTTGCTTCTCCAGTAATCTCTCTCTTTGATATGTTGCCCGGCAGCAACTTTAATCTCTCTTAAGTCCCTCATTTTTATTATACCTCCATAAAACAACACGTAAAAGCCGAAATCGATTCCAGGGACATCCGACTCTGGCATTCAACCTTTATGAGATATTTTAGTATTATTTAATGTGATCTCTTTATTTTCTATCACCTGTTCCTCAAATCATTCATTTAATGTTTTATCATCTGGATATTCGGCTTTAGTATTATTAAGTTTTACTTTATCACCCAACAAATAGATGTTTTCCCTTTTTAATTTCTCGGCAATCTCATTCGCCTTCTAACTCAAATAAGGTCATATTCTTCTCCTTCCCGGGTGGTATTAATTCTACTTAAAATTTGATTTTTCTCATGCTCAGAAACCAATTCAATCTCTGATACCAGCACATCCAAATTTCCTGTTATCTGGTTTAATATATGGATAAAATGGCGACTCAGTCTTTCCATGGTCTCCCTATTAAAAATTTTTGTACAATATCCTATAGAAAAGTCAAGGCCATCTTCTCTCTCGACTCCTTCCATCCAAAAATCAAATGGCGATGTTTTACTTTTATATTCGTAAGGAATGGTTTTCAAATTCTTGATTTTTATTCTCTTTATCTCTAAATTTTGCAAAACAAAGAGGGTATCAAATAGAGGATTACGCCCCGCATCTCGTTTATAATTTAGTTTGTCAACCAACATATCAAAGGGGTAATCCTGGTTTTTATATGCCTCCATTGATTTCTCTTTAGCACGCATCAGTATTTCTTTGAAACTCTTTTCATAATCCAGATGAATTTTTATGGCAATGGTATTGACAAACATGCCGATTATATTGTCCAGATCGGCATGCGACCTTCCAGCCACAGGGGAACCAATAACGATGGTTTCGCTTTCGGTATATTTGAATAATAATAATGCATAGGCAGCCAGCAGCACCATATATAGAGTAGCACCTGTTTTGCTGGAAAGTATCTGTAAATGTCTTGTTAATTCTCTCCCGATATCAAAGGTCACGGTGTCCCCCTCAAAACTCTGAACAGGCGGTCGGGGATAATCCAGAGGCATGTTTAAAGAGGGTATCTCCCCTTTAAACTCCTGGACCCAGTAGTTTTCCTGTGCTTCTAACTCGCCGGAATCAAGCTGTCTGCTCTGCCATTGTGAATAATCCCTGTACTGCAGCTGTAATTCCGGCAGCGATTCTCCTTCATATAACCTCATTAAGCCCTTTATAAATACAGACAGGGAGATACCATCTGAAATGATATGATGCATATCCACCATTAACCAACACCTGCCACCTTCGGTTTCTATTACAGCCGCTCGCAACAAAGGGGCTTGAGATAAATCAAAGGGACGAATGAGAGGAGAGATAATGGGTAAACCCTGGCGGTCAGAGGTAAGAGAATTGAAAATCTCATCATATTCAATCTTAAAATCAACTTTTTTGTGTATTTTTTGAACCGGTTCTTCGTTTGCCATGTGAAATGATGTTCTCAGGCTTTCATGAAGGGCGATCAATGTTTTAATGGCATGTTCCAGCCTTTTTATGTCCGGCGCTTTCTCCAGCTCAAATAGTACGGGAATGTTGTACACGGTACTTTCCGGCGCTGCCAGGTAGAGGATATACAACCGCCTCTGGGCAGGGGATAATGGATAATATTCTTTTTCTTCTGTCGGTTCGATGAAAATAAATGTATCCTCCACAGCCTCTTTTATGTATCGAGCCAATCCCCTGATACAGCCTCTTTCAAAGAATTCCTTCACCGGAACTTTGACGTTTAAAGCTTTGTGTATCCTGGATACCAAAACAGCGGCTTTTAACGAATGGCCTCCCAGATCAAAGAAATTGTCATCGATTCCAATCGATGCATTCAATGCATCTTTACGCTCTATATTTAACACTTCAGCCCATATCACTGCCAACTCCTTTTCTATTGCATCTCTTGGGGCAATATATTTCCCAGCTCTATCCGTATCAATATCCAGGGATCCAAACTCTGGTAGCGATTTCCTGTCAATTTTACCATTGGTGGTGAGGGGGATTTTATCAATGGGGACAAAAAAAGAGGGAATCATATAATCCGGCAATGTTTGTGATAAATATTCTCTCAATTCCGAAACAGATTTTTTATGATCAGAAACAATATACGCACACAGATATTTCTCTTTTGAGCTTTCTTCTTTTGCTAATACCACCACATCTTTAATTCCCTCAATTTCCAATAGACGACTCTCTATCTCCCCCAATTCTACCCTGAAACCCCGGAGTTTTACCTGTGTATCGATTCTATCTATAAATTCAATATTCGCACTACCATCCGGCAGCCATCTGACCAGGTCTCCGGTGCGATAAAGAGGGGTAGAGGGGTAGAGGGGTAGAGAGGTAGAGGGCGTTTTGTCTATACCCTTTCCCTTTTCTTTTTTATCCCGGTCATCCGGGTAATCCAAAAAATCCTGGACAAATTTTTCGGCTGTTAACTCCGGGTTGTTTAAATACCCCTGGGCAACACCGTACCCACCGATGTAAAGTTCTCCGATTACTCCCATGGGTACAGGCTTCTGATTTTTGTCCATTACATATACAGAAGTATTGGATATCGGTTTTCCTATGGGAATTGTACCTGAATGCTCCTCGATTTGATCGATAAAATAGTAGGTTGCATAAACCGTGGTTTCCGTGGGACCATACACATGAATGATCTTATCTTTTCCCAGATATTCCAAAGCCTTCCTGGAATGTTCTACCGATACCCTTTCACCTCCGAAAAGAATTTTTCTTACGTTTTTTAAACACTCGATTTCTAAATCCACTAAGGTATTAAAAAGTGCTGTTGTTACAAAAAATAATGTTATGTTTTCCCGTTTTATCAGGTTTGAAAGTTTATCGATTGAAACAACATCTTCCTTCCCCATCAATATTAATGCTGCCCCATTCAAGAGTGCTCCATATATGTCAAATATGGAACCGTCAAACGCGTAATTTGACAATTGCAATATCCTGTCATCTTCTTTTAACTCAATATAATTGGTATTTTTAACGACCCTTACGGCGTTAAAATGGGTGGTGAGATTTCCTTTGGGTTTTCCAGTGGTGCCAGAGGTGTAGATGACATAAGCAAGGTTCGAGGAACTTGGTTGAGTGGGTGAGTCGGTGAGTGGGTGAGAAGGGGTGTTGGGTAGTGATAGAGTGGTTGAGTCGGTGAGTTGGTTTAGATCAATCACCTCTCTCCCCCCCCACACCTTACTCACCTTACTCACCAAAAAATTCGCCTTGCTGTCAGCCAGCATGTAATTGATCCGTTTCTGTGGATAATCCGGATCGATGGGCATATAGGCGCCACCGGCTTTTAATATGCCCAGGATGCCGATGATCATTTCCACGGATCGATCCACCATAATCCCAACGATGGTATCGGGTTTTACTCCTTTTTCTCGTAATATCCATGCCAATTGATTGGATTTTTCATTCAATTTGTGGTAGGTAATAGACATATAATCGATTGCGGACGTAGTATCGATGAACCGGCCATTCGCCCCTACAAGATGCGAACTGCCAACCAGGGCAATCTTATGGCCTGTCCTCTCTGCCTGCTCTTCAAATAATTGATGAATCGTCTTATCTTTCGGATATTCTGATGCGTTCTCGTTAAACGTATATAACAACTGGTGATTTTCCACATCCGACAACATGGGCAGTTCGGATAGAGTTTCTTCAGGCGTGTGGAGAATTGCCTTCAGCAACCGCGTATAGTGAGCGATCATCCGAATAATGGAGGGGGCATCAAATATGTCGGTATTGTACTCCCATTCGACTAAGGTCTCCCCAGTTCCTGCCCCTACTTCATTATCTTTATCTAATGAATGTTCCTGCGGTGGAACCACTACTACATTAATACCAAATCCGGATGAGCCGTTGTGGATTTTCTCCAATTGGAATTTTAGCTTCGGCCACCGTAAATCTTCGGTAGGCGTATCCACAAAACTGAACAACACCTGGAATATCGGGGTATCAATTGAATGCCTCTCCGGCTGCACTACCTCTACGATTTTACTCAAGGGAGTGTCTTCATGTTGAAAGGCCTCCAGATAGGTCTCTTTGACTCGATGTAAACATTGAAGAAAAGTGATATCTCCAGCCACCTGTGTTCGCAAAGGCAATGGGTTAATTACCATGCCCGGCATACCTTCCATCTCTTTGTATCTGCGGTTGGCAATGCCCGTACCCACACATAAATCCCCCACTCCAGTATACCGATATAAAAGGGTCTTAAAAACTGCCAGCATGGTCATAAACAGGGTCGCACCGTTTCTCTTGCTGAATTCATTAAGGTCACGGCTGAGCACGGGGGAGAGGCGGGATATCTGCATCGCCCCTTTACCGCTGACAACCGAAGGCCGGGGACGGTCTGCAGGCAAATCCAGTATAGGCATCAATCCTGATAACTTCTCTTTCCAAAAATCCAGATGCCGCTCTAGGACCTCTCCCTGGAAATAATGACTACGTTTCATTTTATTACTCATGGTTTCTGCTCTATTTTTTTCCTAACGATTGTCTACTGTTCCCAGCCCCCATGTTCGATTCTCGACTCCATCAAAATTCAAAACCCAATTGGATTTCGTTATAAACGTCCGATTTGACCGTCAGGGTATCATGAGATAGCTTGAGGTCCTTCAATTTTATCCCTGGATTATCCAGTACTGCCGAAACAATCTCTTTGAAGTGAAGTACAGATCGTTCCATAGTGGCTCTTTTAAATAATGCGGCGCAATACGTTAAGGTAAAAAGAATCTGCTCCCCCGACTCCCATACCTCAAGGGCCATGTCAACCTGAGTGACATCAAAAGGAGAATCGTATGGAATAAATTTTAATCCCTCTATTTCCCATTCAGGAAAATCCATGTTTTGCACCAACAACTCCGCCTCAAAGATCGGGTTTCGACTTAAATCATCAATGGCAGCCACCTTTTCCATCAAATGACCAAAGGGGTATGCCTGGTTTTCATAGGCGTTTATGGTATTTTCTTTTACTTCCTTTAGAAAATCCCTGAAGGTTTTATCCCGGTGGGGATAATTTCTCATGGAAAGAGGATTTATAAATATTCCGATGGTATTTTCAAAATCTACATGTTCTCTTCCAGCTGCAGGTGTACCAACAATAATATCTTCCTGACCTGTATACCTAGATAATAGAATGTTATAAAATGCCAATAAGACCATATATAACGTGGTGCCAGTCTCTTTCATATAACCATGGATTTTTTGGACGAACTCTTTTTCAAATATAAATTTAATTTGGTCCCCGTCAAAGCTTTGAATGGAAGGCCTGGGATAATCGGTATATATATCGAGTTTTGGTATTTCCCCTTTAAACCGATTCAACCAATAATTTTCTTTTTTCTCCCAATCGATAATCCCTTTCCCCCTGGCGTTATTTTGCCATTCTGAGAAATCTTTGTATTGAATTCTCAAATCCGGTAGTTGGTTCCCTTTCCCCTCATACAAACGGATAAAATCCCGGAGGAAAATGCCAATAGAGGTTCCATCGGATACGATATGGTGGATACAATAAAGAAACAGATATTTCCTGTCGGACAATTTGACCAGTTGTGCCTTTAATAACGGTCCTTTGCCCAGTTTAAAGGGGGTGTTGAATTCATCGATAACCCGATCGATTTCACTTTGGTCCGCTTCAAAATAGTTGAGGTTAAATTTAACGTTTTCATGGACAATTTGTACGGGGTCGTCGTCGACAATACCAAATGAGGTTCTCAGGCTTTCGTGTCTTTTGATCAATGACTGAAACGTTTGTTCAAAATGCCGGCGGTCCGGCTCACCTTCAATAATCAAGGCATAGATCAGGTTGTAAGCAGTTTTGATACCATCCACCTGGTTCAAAATAAACAATCGTTTTTGGATGGATGATAAGGGATAATATTCTTTTTTTTCGGCGGGTTCTATGGCAGCGTGGCGTACTTTCCCGGCCTTCGCTATAATCTTTGATAACCCTCTTATGGTAGGGGTATCGAATATGTCGCTTACTTGCATAATGACGCTAAATTCTTTATGTATCCTGGCAATCAGTTTGACTGCTTTTAGTGAATGACCACCCAACTTTAAAAAATTAGAATCAATTCCGATGGAATCTTTTCGGATTCCAAGAATTTCAGCCCAGAGGTTTATTAGTTTCTTTTCGGTTTGGTTCCGGGGAGGCGTATAGCTGTCAGATATCGTAGGCTCCGGCTCCGGTAATGCTTTCCTATCCAATTTTCCATTGGGTGTCAGGGGAATGTTTTTTATGGAAACGATAAAGGAGGGAACCATAAAATCGGGCAATTTTTTCTGTAAATATGTCTGCAATTCATTTATCCTGGTATTGGATGTGGTGACGACATAAGCAGTGAGGTATTTGTCTCCTTCCTGGTTCTGGTTTGCAATGACCACTGTTTCTTTTACCTCTTTATGTTGTAGAAGTAGGTATTCGATTTCCCCCAATTCGATGCGGAATCCCCTTATTTTGACCTGTTGATCCTTACGCCCCAGGAAATCGATATTGCCATCTGGAAGCCATCGGGCCAGGTCGCCAGTACGATAAAGAGGGGTAGAGGGGTAGAGAGGTAGAGAGGTAAAGGAATTTTTACCTGTCCCATTTTCCTTTTCTTTTTTATCCTGGTTATTCTGGTCATCCTGAAAATCCGGGTCAAATTTTTCTGTTGTTGATTCAGGATTGTTTAAATATCCGCGGGCAGCGCCGTATCCACCGATAAAAACCTCTCCAGAGACACCGATAGGCACGGCTTTCATGTCTTTATCCAGGATGTATATGAGGGTATTGGATATGGGTTTTCCGATGGGAACCGAGTCTGCCGTTTTTTCTATTTGATCAACAAAATAATAGGTGGCATAAACCGTTGTTTCGGTTGGGCCATATACATGAATAATTCGATCCTTTCCCATGTACTCCAGGGCTTTTTTGCAATGGGCTGCGGATACTCGCTCTCCTCCGAATAGAACTTTTCTTATGTTATTAAAACAATCTATTTTTAGGTCCACCAATGCGTTAAACAATGCGGTGGTAACGAAGAATACGGTTATTTGCTCCCGCTTTATCAACTCCGCCAGTTGATCCGCGGCAAATGCTTGTTTCTGTGTAACTAAAACCAGGGCTGCGCTGTTCAATAATGCACCAAAGATGTCGAATACCGAGCCATCAAATGATGCATTGGATAATTGCAATACTCTATCGTCTTCTTTTATCTCGATATAGTTGGTATTTCTGACCAACCGGACAACATTCCGGTGCGTAACCGCAACGCCTTTGGGTTGACCGGTGGAACCAGAGGTATATATGATATAAGCAAGATTTTCCGCATCTATCATGTAGGGACGAATGGCCGATTCATCGCGTCCGGATTGCTTCCTGTCGGTAGAAATATGGTCCAAGCCCGGGGCAGTCTCACGGACGCGACAAATCGCATCCCTACATGAATCGATATGAACATCCACCGACACACTTTCCGGGATGGAACCCGCCGTAATCAATATCTCTGCATTGCTGTCTGCCAGCATATATTGCTTTCGCTGCTCCGGGTAATCGGCATCGATGGGTAAATACGCGCCTCCTGCTTTTAATATTGCCATAATACCTGCAATCATCTCCATAGATCGATCCACCATAATCCCCACGATGGTATCGGATTTCACACCTTTTGCACTTAACAGGTAAGCCAATTTATTGGATTTCTCATTTAATTCCTTATACGTTAATTGAAGGCCATTTATGAATCTATCCCCTGCGCCCACCAGTGCTGTGTTATCAGGATTTTTCCTTACTTGCTCCTGGAACAGCTGATGAAGGGTTTTATTGCTGGGAAAATCGACAGCGGTGTTGTTGAATTCCTCCAGGAGTGTTTGCATTTCAGTCTCAGACATCATGTCCAGGGCTGAGAGCGGCGTATCAGGCTTCTTTAAAATGCCCCCCATCAGCCTCTCAAAGTACCGGTGCCAGCGCGTTATGCTTTCTTCCTTGAAAAGCGTGGTCTTGTAGATGAGCCACACCTTTAATTCCCCCTCCTCCTCGATCAATCCATAAATCAAATCAAAAGCAGAGGCTTTCATATCAACATCATAGGCGGTAAATGTCAACCCTGGTATCTTATAGAGGCGGTCGTTGGCATTCTCATAAGTAAATGCCACATCGAAGAGGGGGTTGCGGCTCGTATCCCTACTGGTCTCCATCCTGTCGGCGAGTTCCTCATACGGAAATTCCTGGTTCGCATAGGCCTGCAAGCAGCAGACTTTCACTTCTTTTAAAAATGCGGTGAAGGATTTGGTGCCGGTGGGGTAATTGCGAAGCACCAGCGTATTGGTAAACATGCCAATGGTATGCTGCAAATCATCGTGCGCTTTTACGGTTGCAGGGATTCCAACGCAGATATCCTCCTGACCGGTCAGTTTGAAAAGTAAAACATAAAACATGGCCAGCAATGTCATATTTAAAGTGGTGCCGGTGCTGCGGGACAGTGCTTTTACGGCCTGGGTTTTTTCCTTTCCGACTATAAATCTCAACGTTTTGCCAGTAAAATCCGGTGCAGCCGGCCGAGGGAAATCAAAAGGCACTTCCAACACAGGACGTTCGCCGTCCAACTGGTTGAGCCAGAATCGCTCGTGGGCATAAAAATCAGGGGAACCCATGTACTGCCTCTCCCTTTGCACATAGTCTTTGTACTGCATCTTAACGGCGGGAAGGGGTGTGTCCTGATATAACTTCAGGAAATCCTGCACCAGAATGTTCAATGAGGTTCCATCCATCACGCTGTGATGGAAATTGGTAATAAATATAAAACGAGTGGGAGAGATCTCAGTGAGGGAAACCCGCATCAGCGGCGGTCTGGAAAGGTCAAAAGGACGAAGGGCTTCATCGATCAAACATTGGATATTCTCACTATTTTCCATACTCCTCTTATAGTCCAGGGAGAATGCCACTTGGTGGTTTTCATAGACCCGCTGCACCAACTGCTCATCCTTGATTTCCAGTCCTGTTCTTAGAATCTCGTGGCGACGGATCAATGCATTAAAAACAGACTCCACTTTTTTCACGTCCAGTGGCCCGTCCACCTGGAAGGCCATGGGCATATGATACGCCCGGTCCCCACTTATGGTTTGACTCAACGCATACAACCGCTTTTGAACCGAAGACATGGGGAAATAATTTGTTCCAGGAGCATGAACATCCAATGATTCCTTCTTTTTGGGAGAAGGCTGGCGTTTGAGAGAAAATCCACCGGCCTCCAGTTCCTCAACGGTTTCTTTTACGGCATGGATCACATATTCCAGGTCTTCATCGGTATGAGCGGTGGATAAGAAGCAGCAGCGCCATTCCCAGATGTATACGCCCTTTTCCAGCATATGGTAATAAAAGAGGTCCATATTGCCAGGAATATCGAAACGGAAGAGGGAACCTGAATGGGCCACTTGTATGGCCCTTCGGTTTTCTTCAAAGTAAGTATTGAGGGTTTGGGCAAAGGTTTCGGTTTTTTGATTTAATTGGGATTGAAGGTCGGGTCCTTGTTCGTCCAGGTATTGGAGCACGGCCCGTGCAGCGGTCATGGCCTCGTGATACTGGCAGAAGGTGCCGCCGAAAAAGGTACGTTCCACCCGTGGATACGAATCATCCCCATAATTCCAGGAGCCGCCATCGATATGGTCAAGGTACCTGGCTTTGCCAGCAATCACACCAATGGGCAGCCCACCCCCAATAATCTTGCCGTAGGTGCACATGTCAGCTTCAACATTAAAGTACGCCTGTGCCCCACCCGGATGAAGACGGAATCCTGTAATTAACTCATCAAAGATCAGCAGGGTGCCGGATTGCCGGGTAATTTCCCTCAATTCCTGGAGGAATGGTGCGGGTTGGACATTTGGGAAACGGCTTTGTACAGGTTCCACCAGCACAGCCGCCAGTTGATGAGAGTGCTGCCGGAGGATCTCCAACGACTGCGGTTCCAGGTAATCCACCACCAATACGTCATTCGCACCACCTGGGGGGATGCCGGGTGAAACAGGTTCGGAGTAGGGCTTACCGTCTCGGATGGTGGAGACAGCCAGGGTGGCGTCGGAATGCCCATGGTAAGAACGGGAAAACATAGCGATTTTGGTACGGCCGGTGGCAGCCCGTGCCAGGCGTATGGCTGTCATCACGGCTTCGGTCCCGGTATTGGTGAAAGTCACCCGCTCCATGCCGATAAACCGAGAAATCAATTCTGCCACCTTACCCACCAGGTATGAACGGGGCCCCAGTTCGGTCTCATCCCCCGACCGTTCCCATAGGGCCTGCCGGATAAACCATGGATGGTGACCGAAAAGATAGACGCCGAATCCCATGGTAAGATCGATGTATTCGTTATTGTCAATATCCCATATCCTGGAACCACTGGCCCTCTTGCCGATAATCGGGTAAAGCATCTCCTTGAAGGAAGGATTAAAACCTACCATGGCCTTGCTGTCGGCCAGTACATGCCGGTAGGCATCGGTTTCCTTTTTGGAGCCCTTCGTGCGTTGGGTGTAGCGTCGGATGAGTGCTTCCAGGTGGTGCTGCTGCGGCGGGGTGAGTTCTGGTTTACCAATATTTGCGGTAGAAGAGAAATTGAGCGGCTTCCCCGGCGGGGAGATCCTTTTAAGAGAAACCGCCGAGGGAACAGCAAGGTCAGGAAGGGACAACTGCTTCGATTTATGTGTTTCCAACTGTATATACCGTTTGATTTTATTCAAAGTGGTTAATTCCATAAAAAATTTATTAAGTGAAATATCGATCCCGTATTGCCCGATAATTTTCCTCCTGAATTCTGTCAACATCAATGAATCCAGCCCCAGTGAAAACAGGTCGGTATCATCATCAAAACCCTCGGCGGCCAGGCCGGAGATGGTATGAATCATTTCTTTTAGTTGCTCACCAATCCCGTTTAAAGGTTTATTTTGTTTCACTGTTTTTCCGATTTTTGTTTCCGAAGTCCCATTTGCCTTCGGGGATTCACTCACGATTGAAGAAAGTGGTGAGATAATTGGATTAATAGTGCGCCAATACCTCTCTCGTTGAAACGGGTAGGTGGGAAGTACCACTTTCCTTACCTGCATGTTGAGGGGATTATAAAATCGTTCCCAGTTTATATCAATGCCCTGGAGATACAACTGAGACAAATCTGTTCGTATTTGTTCAGAGGCATTTTTTCCTTTTCTCAGGGAAGGAAGAAAAAGGGCCTGGTCACTATCAATACATTGGCTTGCCAGTCCGGCCAAAGTGGATGTTCCCCCGATTTCGACATATATTTGAAAACCTTGTTTCCATGCCAATTTCATGCAGTCGTAAAAGCGTACAGTGCGGCAAATATGGTTGCTCCAATAGCCAGGCTCGCCCATTTCTTTCCCTGCTTTTTTGCCTGTAATGGATGAGATAATCGGCCGTTGGGGCGAAAAAAAAACCACGCCTTTCATTTCATCTCGGAATCCCTCCGCATAGGGTTCCATCATCACGGAATGAAAAGCATGGGATATATTTAGATGCTCAATAAAAATTTTCTCCTGTTTAATTTTTTTTATCACTTTTTGGATAGATATTTTACTGCCTGAGATGGTGACATTTTCAGGTGCATTCACAGCAGCGATGGAGACATCTGAATAAGGTTGGATCAGATCCCGTACTTTTTCTTCGGAGGCCAGTATACCCACCATCTGTCCGGGTTCTGTCACCATCTGCATTAATTTTCCTCGTGCAGCCACCAGTTTTACGGCATGCTCCAGGCTCAATATACCCGCGGTACAGGCGGCTGCATATTCGCCAATGCTGTGCCCAATGACCAGGGAGGGCGTTATGCCCCACGACTCCCAGAGTTTGCCCAAAGCGTACTGGATGGAAAAAATAATGGGTTGAGCGTGGATGGCCTGATTCACCATTTCATCCTTCGAGCCTGGCGAATACAATAATTCAACTATAGAGTTCCCGATTCGTTTATGGAAAAGCCGATCACACGCTTCCAACTGGGCTTTGAACAGGGGCTCTGTCTCATATAACTCCTTTGCCATGCCAACATACTGGGAACCCTGACCGGTGAACAGGAACACGATCTTTTTATTTAACGTTCCCTTAAATGTATATCGATTCGTACTGGAATCGCTACTTTTAGAGGGATCGGCAGTACGGGAAAGAAACATTGATAATTTATACTTTATATCTTCTATGTTTTTTCCCACTCCTGAGAATCTGAAATTGTAATGGGAGCGCCCTGTGGAAGCGGTATAACAAATATGACTCAAAGGGGGAATAGTGGATTGAGAGAGGTACGTTTCATACGACTTTATCAGCGCCTTTAATGCATCCTCGCTTTTTGCAGATAAATTTAAAATATGAAGGGGATACCTGGCCATGGATTCTTTGCCTTCAAACACCGGCGATTCTTCGATAATCACATGGGCATTGGAACCACTGAGACCGAACGCACTTATCCCTGCCCTCCTGGGTTTTTGATTTCTCTTCCATGGAATTCGTTGGGTGTTTACCTTAACGGGAATATGTTCCCAATCGATCAGTGGATTGGGTGTTGATACATGAAGGTGGGCCGGTATGGCCTGGTGCTGGAGTGCCAAGACGGTTTTTATCAATCCTGCTGCACCGGAAGCGCCTTCCAGGTGACCGATATTGGTTTTAACGGTTCCCACACGGATGGGATTATCCATGGTTCGGTTTTTACCGTATACTTCTGCAAGGGCATTTATTTCAATGGGATCACCCAGTGGGGTTCCGGCTCCATGGGTTTCGACATAATCGACACTTTCGGGTGAAACATCGGCATTTTCCAGGGCTTTATAAATCACTTCCTGCTGGGCAATGCCATTGGGAGCGGTGAAACCAGTACTTGCTCCGTCCTGGTTCAATGCAGCGCCTTTTACCACCGCCAATACATTATTGTTATCTGTTTTCGCATCGGACAATCGTTTTAGGACAACGATTCCACACCCTTCGCCCCGTCCAAAACCATCTGCTTTTTGATCAAAGGCCTTACAGGTTCCATCCTTTGATAACGAGTTAAGTTGAGAAAGGTATACGAATTGATTAGGAGAAAGGAGGCAGTTGACGCCTCCTGCCAGGGCCATGTCACATTCACCGTGGCGCAGAGATTGAACGGCAAAATAGAGTGCGGTGAGAGAGGAGGAACAGGCAGTATCAAAGGACACAGACGGCCCCCTGGCGCCAAGGAAATAGGATATTCTCCCGGACGCACCATATGACGAAGAACCGGTACCGGAATAGGGATCTATATTTTTTAAATCATGGGAAAATAGATGTGCTTTTTTATAATCATCCATGATAATGCCGATAAAAACGCCGACTCCCTTATCCCTGATATTGGATAACGGTATGGCAGCATTTTCCAGGGCTTCGACAGTGACTTCCAGCAGCAGCCGCTGCTGCGGGTCCAGGGATTCGGCTTCTTTGGGCGATATGTTAAAGAAGCCAGCATCAAAGGTGGTGATATCAACCTCAGCTATAAAATTTGCCATCTTTGTAACGGATTTCCCGGGGGTTACTTCTTCGGAATAAAAAGCATCTCCATCCCAACGCTCCCTGGGAATTTCGCTGGCGGTATGTTTTCCATCTTTTAATAAGTTCCAGAAGGCGTCGAGGGTATTGGCACCGCCGGGAAAACGGCAGGCCATCCCAATGATTGCAATGGGCTCCCCAATGCCATAATCACGACGATTTTCCTTCCCTTTTTTATTTATTCCCACTTCCATATCCACAGATTGATTATCCATCCTGAAAGACAGATATTTTGTCACAGAACGAATATCCGGGTAATCGAAAATCAACGTGGTGGGTAAAGGTATTTCCAGTCGTCGGGATAAGGATTCCTTCAATTTAACAGCAGAGATGGAATCAAAACCCATTTCAAAAAAGCCCTGGTGCAAATCCTCTATACGAATTTTTTGATTTGATACCTCTTGAATCGATTGGTTGACCAGTTGAAGGAGACGTTCTTCCCGTTCAACGGGTGAAAGGGTTTTTAATTTTTTTAAAATTTCAGACTCCTTTTCCGGTCCATCTGCTGCTAGCGATTCCATCGATGCGTGCAGTCGTTTTCTGTCTTCAGGATTCAACCACTCCGTTTGTATGGCGCATCCTGCGATGGAGAGTTGGGCCAAACAATCGAGTAATGCCTGTTTTTCATCTTCATCTCGCTTTAAGGTACCAAAAATGGAACCATTCCCGCTCCCATGATCATCGATCATTTCTTTGATATTTTTTGAGAGGATGGGGTGAGGGCTGATCTCTACAAAAACCGTGTATCCATCATTGATCATTGCCCGAATCCCGTGGGCAAACCTGACATTTTCCGACATGTGACCCGTCCAGTAGAAGGGATCAAAATCGCTCTCACTACTAAGTCTGCCGTGGTAAGAGGAGTATACCGGAATGAACACTTTTCCCGGTCGGATACTTTTTATTCTATTATAAAATGTTTTTTTATACTGCTGGACCAGGGGTGTGTGAAAGGGGGCCAACGTTTCAAGCATCCGGCAAAAAATATTTTCCCGAGTAAGCGATTCCACCAACTTCTTTATTGGTTCTCTTTCTCCTGAAACGATTGTTGCTTTGGAGCTGTTGAGGGCAGATATGAACACGGAGTTTTTTTCGCTGCTTCCCCGTAAAATTTCCTCTACTTTTTCCGCCGGGAGGCTGATGTGGGCCATGATGCCATTTCCCTTTTCCGTTTTCATTATGGTGGTGTGATTCCAGATCAGTTTAAGGGCATCTTCCAGGTTCAAGGCGCCAGCAGCGTATGCAGCAGGTACTTCCCCCCCACTGTGGCCGATGACAGCATCAGGCACAATACCCCAGCTTTTTAATAATTCTGTCAGCGCAATCTCAATTGCAAGTGCACAGGGGTATCCGATCAGGGTCTCATCCATCCTCGAGATATCAACCGGTTTTCGTATCTCTTCTTCTATATGCCAACCGGAATACTTGCTGAAACGCTTATCACATTCTCGAATGGTTGATTGGAAAACATCTTCTTCCAACAGTCCGGCGCCCATTCCTTTCCACTGCGCACCAAATCCTGGGAAAACAAATGCTGTCTTACGTTCGTTTCTGCTCAAAATATACTCCGTATATTCGTTTATTTTACATTCTTATGTTCCCTTTAGAACTCAAAATCCATTTGAGTTTCCCGGTAGACCAACTGCCTGATGGTCGGCATTTCAAATAACTCCGACAACCGTAACCGCACATCAAAGACCTTGTGTATCTTAGTTGCAAGAGAAGTCCCGTTTAACGAATGCCCACCCCGTTCAAAGAAATTGTCATCAATGCCGATCTGCTTTATTTTTTCTCCCTAACGCTTGACTATTGTTTCCAGCCCAACGTCCGATTTTCTCCTCCTTAAAATTCAAAGTTACTTTTGGCACTTTTATAAAGATCCGACTTTAATACCTCCAGATCATATGATATGGTGATATCTTTTATTTGGATGAATTTGTTTTCCAGTACTGAAAAAACGATTTCCTTAAAGTAGTCTATAAATCGTTCAATGGTCGATTCATTGAAGAGTTTTGTGCTGTATTGAAATATAAATTCAATTCTTTTCCCAAAATCATTCGCTCCTAAGATCAGATCAAACTTGGATTCATTGACTTCATACTCATAACTTCTTATTTTTAAATCTGATTCTCCCAATCCTGGATTGCTGGCGGAAGCGATTAACATTTCTTGTGATGCAAATGCAAATACCACATCAAATAGCGGGTTTCTACTGGTATCCCTGTTGGGCAATAATTTTTCGACCAGGTCATCAAGCTGGTAATCCTGGTTGTCAAATGAATGGAGTGTTTTTTCTTTGACATCTTTTAGAAATTCGATAAATTTTTTGTTGGGTTCTGGGCAGCTTCGCAGGGCCAGTGTGTTGACAAACATGCCAATGACCTGTCCCAAATTCACATGCCTGCGACCGGCAGTCACGGTTCCCACGACGATATCCTCCTGGCCACTGAGTTTATGTAAAAATACATTATAGACGGCAAATAAAAGAATAAACATGGTAACATTTTCTGCTTTTGCAAATTCCCTTAACCTCCGCGTCCCCTCCTGGCCCAAATCAAAGTCTAAATAGCTTCCCTCAAAACTCTGTATCTCAGGCCTTTCATAATCTATGGGCAAATTCAGTACCGGTATCTCCCCCTTAAACTCGTTTAACCAATAGTCTTCCTGTTTCTTTATTTCACCTGACAATAACCAATGGTTATGCCATTGGGAAAACTCTTTGTACTGGAGCCTGAGTTCCGGTAATGTCTCTTCCCTGTATAAGGCCATAAATTCATTGACCACTATTACCATAGAAACACCATCTGATATAATGTGATGCATATCCACTGTAAAAATATGCTTTTTATCTGCTATTTTTATGAAACCGATCCTCAGCAAGGGTGCCTGGGATAAATCAAATGGACGAATGAATTGAGAGATAAGAGGTAAAACCTGACGGGAAGAGGTATGCGCATTGGGAACCTCATCGTATTCAATTTTAAATTCCACATGTTGATGTATTTTTTGCACCGGATGTTGGTCACCCATGTGAAAAGAGGTTCGAAAACTCTCATGCCTTTGAGTCAATGACTGAGTTACCTCTTCAATACGCTCTTTATCAATGATACCTTCTATCAACACTCCATTTGATATGTGGTAGGTGGTATTCATTCCTTCCATTTGATCCAGGACAAACAACCTCTTCTGGGAAGATGAAAGGTTATAATACTCTTTTTTTTCAACAGGTCCTATGTCCGAATAGATGGTTTGTGAGCTTTTGTCATCAGTATCAACAGTGGATTTTGCCATCTCCCGTATGGTGGGGGACTGGAATATGCTGACCAGTGACAACTGCTGGTTAAATACCTTATGGACCCGGGATACCAATGCCATGGCTTTTAATGAATCACCGCCCAGTTCAAAGAAATTATCGTCTATCCCTATTTTTGCTGCGTTCAGGATTTCCTGCCAGATTTTTTCCAGTTCTTTCTCGGTCTCATTGGTGGGAGGTGTATAGACCGCGCCAATGGCAATGGCTTTTCCTGCCTCCAGGGACAATCCCTTCCGGTTTATTTTCCCGGAGGACGTCAGCGGCATCTGATCCAGTTGAATAAAATAGGATGGGATCATGTAATCGGGTAGTGTACAGGACAGGTATTCCCTTAATTCTTTGGCGTCAGGTATTCTTTCCGGTGTGACAATATAAGCGATGAGATACCGGCCGCTGGTTTCATCAATCCTTGATACCACCACTGCCTCTTCTATATCTTTATGTTTTAATAATTGGGCCTCAATTTCTCCTAATTCGATCCTGAATCCTCTTATTTTAACCTGAAGATCGATTCTGCCCAGGAATTCGATATTTCCATCCGGCATCCAGCGGCCCAGGTCGCCTGTTTTGTATATTCTGCCTCCGGCGGCCAGGGGGGCTTTTTTGAAAAATCGCCCCCCTGGACCCCCCAAAAAACGTTTGGTTAGGTAATCACAAATATCCTGGTCATATTTTTCGGCTGTTAATTCCGCTTTGTTTAAATATCCCCTGGTAATACCGACGCCGGCAACGACCAGTTCCCCAACAATTCCTATGGGCTGCAACTGATTATTCTTACCCAGGATATAAACTCCATAATTGGCGATGGGTTTCCCTATTGGAATGAGAGAACTTTCACATTTCATACACCGGTAATAGGTAGCACAGACAGTAGTTTCAGTAGGGCCATAGGTATTAAAAACAGTCCCATGTTTTACCAACCGGTCGATATAACTCCCTTTTAATACATCTCCTCCACTGATATAAGTATGAATGGATGGAAAGGGTTTTACTGCACTGCGTTTGTTTAACTCATTTAACAGCAGAGGCGAACAGTCAATGATAGTGACATTGTGTTTCGCAATGAAGTCTGCCAGCAAAACAATGTCTATGACCTGGCTTTTAAGGGGAATGGCCACCCTGGCTCCTTTGGTTAATATGGGGTAGACCTCTTCTACAAATGCGTCAAAGGCGTATGAGGCTTGCTGGATCACGACATCCCCTGGTGTAATGGTAAACTGTTGTTCAAATGCTTTTAAATAGGCCGCCATTTGTTTATGCTCTACCATGACACCTTTGGGCCTTCCAGTGGAGCCGGAGGTATAGATGACATAAGCCAAATTCGAAGAACTCAAATTCGAAACACGAAATTCGAAATTCGAAACAAATTCAAAATTCAAATGTTCAAAATTCAAAACAATGCTCGTAACTCCCCAGGTTTCGTCATTTGAATTTTGGTCATTTGGATTTGTTCTCGTGCTACGTAGCGATCTACTTCGCAGAGTAGCATCGGATTTCGTGCTTCGAAATTCGGATTTCAGTAAAACCCCAGCATTACTGTCCTTTAACATGAAGTTGATTCGTTCCTTCGGATAGGTGGGATCCAAAGGTAAATAGGCACCTCCGGATTTTAATATTCCCAGTAACCCAATTATCATTTCTAAGGAACGGTCCACCAATATCCCAACGATGGTATCGGGTTTTACTCCTTTTTCTCGTAATATCCATGCCAATTGATTGGATTTTTCATTCAATTTGTGGTAGGTAATAGACGCCATGACCCATGACCCATGACCCATGCCAATAACGGCGATCTTATCGCCCGTGCGCTCTACCTGTTCTTGAAACAATTGAGGAAAGGTCTTCCCTTTTGGAAAATCCATCTCGTTGGCATTGAATTCTACCAGTACCTGATGCCTCTCTTGCTCTGACAGGATGTCTACACAGGATAATTCCACATCCACATCCTGGAGAATTTTCTCCATTAAACAGGTATAGTGCGTGATAATCTGTTCTATTGTTCGCTCCCGGTACAACGATGCATTATACTCCAATTCAGCTTCAATATATTGATCCGTTCTATTAAAGGCAAAAAGCATATGAAAATGAATCCCCTGGATATACTTCTTATAATGAATATTATGCAGCAAGATAATAATATCAAAAAACGGAAACGCATCCCCCAGGACCGGCATTTTCAACGGCTCTGCCAGCAGCTCTATTGGATAGTTCTGGTTCTCAGTGGCTTCGTTAAGGGTTTTTCGTACCTGCAGGAGCAGTTGTTTAAAGGTCATGGAATCTTCCAACCAGTTCCTCAGTACCAGGACGGTATTAATAAAATCACCCTCCATCTGCTGCTGGTAAATAGGCGTACCGATCATAATATCGTTGCGACCGGTATACTTACTCAATAAAGTCTCCAGGCCTGCCACCAGGATCATATTCAATTTAACATCGCTGTGATTACTTAATTTCATGAGTTTTGCAAAGAGCTCCCCATAGAACCTGAATTTCACTGTCTCCAACCGACTTTCGGTTATGTTTTCCTTAAAAAAATCAAAAGGGAAATTGCTCTTTTCCGGAGCGCCAGACAACTGGTGCAGCCAGTAGTCCCTTTCGGCTGTTGTTTGATTGGCTATGACGGTTAATTTATCTCCGTAGGTTCTATTTGGCATCGGCTGCATTCTTCTTTCTTTAACCCTTTTTCCCTTTTAATTAAAATCCGACGTTTTTTTCTGTATCACTGCGTTCTATTATTCCCAGTCTCCACGTCCGGTGTTCTACTCCTTCAAAACTCAAAATTGCTTTCGTCAATTTTATAGAGATCCGACTTTAATACTTTCAGATCATAAGATATTGAGATATCCTTTAACGGGATGAACTTATTTTCCAGAACTGAAAAAACGATCTCCTTAAAATAGTTCATAAATCTCTCAATTGTTGATTTTTTAAAGAGTTTTATGCTGTATAGAATGATAAATTCAAGTCTCTCCCCAAAATCATTAACTCCTAAAATCATATCAAACATGGCTTTATTGGTTTCAAACTCGAACTTTTTTATTTTTAAATCCGGTTCTCCAAATCCTGAGGGGTCGTCAGAAACCATCAACATTTCTTGTGATATAAATGTAAACAATACATCAAATAACGGATTTCTACTGGTATCCCTATTGGGCAATAATTTTTCTACCAGATCATCAAACTGGTAATCCTGGTTATCAAACGCATCGAGTGTTCGTTCTTTCACTTCTTTTAAAAATTCGTTAAACCTCTTGTTGGATTTTGGGTAGTTTCGCAGGGCCATTGTGTTGACAAACATGCCAATGATGCGTTCCATATCCGCATGCCTGCGGCCAGCAGCGACGGTTCCCACCACGATATCTTCCTGGCCGCTGATTTTATACAAAAACACATTGTATATGGCAAATAAGAGAATAAACAGGGTCACATCTTCTGCCTTTGCAAATTCTCTTAATTTCTCTGTCCCATCTTTGCCAAAATCAAATGCGATAGGATTCCCCTCAAAATTCTGTATCAAAGGTCTTTTATAATCGGTTGGCATTTTCAGTACGGGAATCTCTCTCTTAAACTCTCTTAACCAATAGTCTTCCTGTTTCTTTATCTCACCTGACACCAGCCGTTTGTTTAACCATTGGGAAAAGTCTTTGTATTGGAGTTTGAGTTCCGGTAATGTCTTTCCCCTGTATAATGATATAAACTCATTTATCAATATTCTCAAAGAAAAACCATCTGATATGATGTGATGCATATCAGCGATAAGGACATGCTCTTTTTCTGCCATTTTTATAAAACCAACTCTTAACAAAGGTGGATGAGATAGATGAAACGGACGGATAAAATGCTGTACGATCCTGGCGGGGGATATTTCTAATGACCATAGCGATCCATTATCATATTCAATTTCAAATTCCACATCGGTGTAAATCTTTTGTGCTGGATTTTCTTCTATAACTTCAAATGCTGTTCTTAAACTTTCATGCCTTTTTATTAATCCCCTAAAGGCAGACGCCATCTTTTCTTTATCAAAATGACCCTCTATTAAGACGGCTTCCGGCATATTGTAAACAATACTTTGGGGTTCCATCTGCTGTAAGACATACACTCTTTTTTGTGCTGGTGATAAAACATAGAATTCTTTTTCTTCTGTTTTCTCTATTGATAAATAACCGTTCTCTTCAATACTCTCATTAATACCACTCCTGTGTTCATATTCATATTCAGCCAGTTCTTTAATTGTGGGTAGGTTGAAGAATTTTGACAGTGTTAGCGATAGATTCAATTCTTTATGGATTTTTGCTATAAGTGCCACTGCTTTTAACGAATCGCCTCCCAATTCAAAGAAATCGTCGTGGATTCCGATCTGTTCAAATCCCAGAAAACCCTGCCAGATATAGGCCAGTGTTTGCTCTATCTCATTTTGGGGAGCGACATATGACGTGCTCAGTTCAGGGCGCTGGCCCCATGTTTTTGGACTTACTTTTTCCACTGCACACTCAGTTACACCCAGAGCTTCATTTTCCTGTTTCTGTTTATTCAACCGTTTAAGCAAAAGACTTAAATCCCTGGAAAAAACGCCGACCTGGGGCAAATTTGAACCGATAATACGACGAAAAGCCTCAACACCCTCAGTGGATAATATTCCTTCATCTAAATCTGTCTCCCATCTTCCAACCATTCGCTTTTTCGCCTCCACTGTCATGCCCGTTTCTTTCCAGGCACTCCAATTAATACTAATGGTATTGGCGGTTCTGGAATTGGACGCTCCTTCCAGGAAATTGTGGTAATGGGCAAAGGCATCAAGAAAAGTATTGGCGGCTGTATATCCCACTTCACCAAAGGGGGCAAACACTGAAGCCACAGATGAACAGAGAATAAAAAAGTCCAATTCCGCATCCTTTAAAATTCGATCCAGTACCAATGTGCCCTTGACTTTGGCTGCCAGAATTTCTTCGGTTGCTTCCTTTGATCGTCTCTGGATGACACCCCCATAATCAGCCAGGCCTGCAGAATGAATCACCCCATTGATCTGCCCAAAACAGGCCTTTGTTTGATCAACGACTTTTTGCATTTGTTCCACATTTGAAACATCAGCTTTAAACACCCGGGTTTCGCCTCCCAATGCCTCTATTTCCTGCAGCTTTTGTATTTTTTGGCTCACATCATTAATTTGATCATGGGTGTGAAGCCATTGATCCCACTCCTCTCTGGCAGGAAAAGAGGAACGACCGGTTAATACCAACCTGGCATTTGCTGATTTTGCCAGGTATCTGGCCAGCTCCAACCCGATACCCCCCAGGCCGCCGGTAATCAAATAAACCCCCTGCTCTCTCAGTTTCGAGATTTGGTTGAGCTCCTCTTCCAGCCGTAGAGGCTCAAAGGTCTGTACCCAACGCATATGATAACGAAAGGCCACTATTCTGCCGGGTGATTTTGTCATCCATTCTTCCAACAGCTGATCCAGAAGTATTTCAAAATCTCGGCTCGGTGATTCCGGCAGCTTCACATCTATACTGCGGCAATTGAGATGGGGATATTCTTTGGCCATTACCCTGACTGCTCCCAGCACAACAGCCTTTTCCGGGCAGAGTCGCTCCTCCCCCACCACTTTTTGCATATTGTCGGTGACCACTTCGATTTGTATATCATTGGTTACATTTCGTTTTCCAAGGGCCTGTGCCAGAAAAATCACGCTGAATATTCCCCGGTTTTGCGCTTCATCCATTCGCTCTAACTCTAATTCTAACGAAGATTCCTGGCAAAGGGATTCTGATCCTGTCACACCCCATAGATGAATGAACTTCAATGGCTTCCCTGTTTTGTTTCCTGCAATAACCTCTTCAAGCAGCGCGTCATAATCATGACTGTTTGCCGGATTAATGGTATAATGCCTTTGGTTTTCCTTAGTAAACGCAGCCCCAGTTCTCACCACCATTACATCCATACCCTCCTGCTCCAGGCGATTCGCCAGTTGAATCCCCAGGCCGCATTCATCCATGAATAAGAGCCACCGGTGACCGAGAGCGTCTTTATCGATTGGGGTTTGAGAACTGGCAGTAAAAGATTGTTTCCACACCGGGACATAGAACCAGTCGGCAATATCTGTTTTTTTTTGCAGCCCGGACTTTTCCAAAAGCCTGTGCTGGCCACTCTTAAATGGGTCACCATCTATCCAGTATCGCTCTCCCTCAAACGGATAGGTTGGCAGCGGCAGACGATGTCTCTGGTCTCCATCATAACGAGTGGACCAATCGATGGAGGTGCCGTACAACCATAATTGCCCGACTTTGTCAAGCAAGTAACGATCATCCGACACCTCTTCTTTGGGGTGTCTCACTAAATTTACAACCAATCGGTTCTCCTTCTTTTGCTTTTCTGCTGTCTGTCTCACAAATGTACTCAGTACCTTGCCCGGACCAACTTCAATAAAAACCGATATTTCCTTTTTAATCATTTCTTCGACACCATTGGCAAACCGGACAGTGTGACGCAGATGCTTTACCCAATAGGCCGGGTCAATCGCTTCCTGCGGCTGGATCCATTGGCCGGTTAGATTTGAAAGATACGGTTCTAAAGGTTTATTTAATTTTACCTGTTTTACCTTTTCTTCAAATGGTTCCAATATGGCGTCCATCATCTTTGAATGGAATGCATGAGAGGTATGAATTTTCCGGGTTTGATACCCTTTTTCTTCCAGTTGTTTTGCAAATTCGTCTATGTGCTGATGGGTCCCGGAAACAACGCAGAGAGAGGGCGCATTGACGGCTGCTAATGCGATTCCCTTCTTCAACAGGGGGTTTAACTCTTCTTCTGATAAAGGGACACTTAACATTGAGCCGGTGGAAACGTTCTGCATCAATTTGCCTCTTGCGGCTACCAGTTTTAAAGCATCCTCCAAAGAGAACACGCCGGATAAGCAGGCTGCCACATATTCACCAATGCTGTGCCCGATCATTGCACAGGGTTTTATCCCCCATTTTTTCAAACATGTTGCCAGGGCGTACTCAAACGAAAATATCACGGGCTGGGTGATTTCAGTCTGATTTATCTTTTCAGGTTTTGTTACCAGTTGCGAGTTGACAGTTGCGGGGGGATAAAGAATCTCTTTTATATCATAACCCATTAACGGTTTAAGAATCTCGAAACATCGGTCCATCTCTTCCTGGAATACCGGTTCTGTTTTATATATACCCAACCCCATATTCACATACTGTGCCCCCTGACCGGGGAACATAAAGGCAGCCAGTTTGTTTTCCCCTTTTGCAATAAAAGAGCGGACATTTTTTGAATCGGGCGATGAAAGACCATCGATGGCTTCGTTCACATCCGAGTCAGAACAGACCACCATTTTTCTGTACCCAAATGCTTTTCTCCCCACCTGGAGTGTATAGGCCGCATCTGCAAGGGTAAAACCAGGATTCCCAGGATTAACAGGATGAATAGGATCAAGGAGATTATCCTTTAAATGATTTACCAGGTTTTCTGTCATTTTGTCCAGGGCGGTTTGAGTTTTAGCAGATAATAGGATTAATTGATATTCTCTTCTCCATTCCCCCTTTTCCTTACCCATGACCGTTGGCAAATGCATTTGGCCAATGGCAGGTGGCTCTTCTAAGATGACATGCGCATTGGTGCCGCCAATGCCAAAAGAACTGACCCCTGCCCGCAGCGGCTGCCCCTCACGTTTCCATTCAGATAACTCACGGACCACATAAAAAGGACTTTCTTCAAAATTAATTTTTGGATTCGGGGTTTTAAAATGTAAACTGGGTGGAATCTGCCTGTGCTTTAATGCCAGTACTGTCTTGATAAAACCTGCAACACCTGCGGCTGTATCAAGATGACCAATATTGGATTTAACCGATCCCAGTCCGCAAAAACCTTTTTTAGAGGTATTAAAGGCCAATTTTAACGCTTCAACTTCCACCGGGTCACCCAGCATGGTTCCTGTACCGTGGGCTTCAATATAGCCAATACTTTCAGGTTCAATTTCTGCCATCACCAGGGCAGCATAGATGACTTCTGCCTGCCCTTCGACACTGGGAGCTGAAAAGCCCACTTTGCTTGTCCCATCATTATTAATTGCAGTGCTTTTAATCACTGCATGGATATAATCTCCATCAGCAATCGCATCTTCCAGAAGTTTTAGAACCACAACCCCGGCACCCTCACCTCCCACAGTGCCTTTTGCATCCGCATCAAAGGCCCGACAGTGACCGTCGGGAGAAAGGATGATCCCCTCCTGGAACAGGTACCCGGATTTTGGCACCGTACCTAATGAGACCCCTCCAGCCAGAGCCATATTACATTCTCCGCTCAATATTGCCCGACAGGCCATATGAATGGCCACCAAAGAAGTAGAACAGGCTGTTTGAACCGAAACACTGGGGCCTTTCAAATTAAATTTATAAGAAATTCTAGTACAGACAAACGACCGGTCAACCAATTGAGCCACAGCGAATACTCCCAGGTCATTACTTTTTTCGGAGAAGGTGGTGAGCGTTTTCCATTGGAAATTTTCTGAAGCTCCTGCATAGAAACCAATAAATCCCTGATAATTTTCAGGATTATACCCGGCATGTTCCAGTGCAGCCCACGCCACTTCATGCAAAATACGCATTTGCGGGTCCATTATTTCCGCTTCTATGGGTGCAAAACCAAAAAAAGCAGCATCAAAACATTCTTTATTTTCCAGGACACCTCCGTTTGATCTTACATAATGGGGGTTATTCAGTAATTGGACATCGACTCCTGCCTCTTTTATCTCCTCTTCAGTTAAAAATGAAATGGATTCTACTCCATTTTTTAGATTTACCCAGAATTCATCGATATTTTTAGCCCCGGGAAACCGGCCAGCCATCCCAATAACAGCAATTTCAAACCCTGTTTTTTGATTTTGTTCAACTATGTCCGACATTTTGTGATTACCACCTCCCATATGTTGGCAATTGTTATTTCCATGGTAGTTTGGGGTTCCAGGTAAGAGATCTGCCTTATCTGACCGGGATGGGCCAGGAACAGGAAGGGATTGCGATCGATCTTACCTGTGGGATCCAAAGGCGTTTAACGTTGAAACTCGCTAGGCCTTATCCGAAAAGGTGGGGGAACAGGCGATGCCAGTTCCCTACACTGCCGATATCACTGCGTCCTGATCTCAAATAAATGACTTTTCGGATAAGGTCTCGCTAAAATAAGCATTGGTTTCGTGCATTTTATCCGGGTAGGCTTCCGCCCACAAGGATGTTTCAGGCCAACTGAAAATGTGCAAGCTTCAATGCCACCCACTGATTTATAACATACCACAATTTTCAGTTCTGTAAATGTGGAATTTTTTGAACTTTTTCCTGTTATCCCGTTTTTTAAAAAAGGGAGTAATATTGGGGTATTTGAGGATTTTTACTAATTATTTTTTGCGTCAGATATTCCCTGATTTGAGTTATTTTCTCCAAAAAAGACAACTGTTTTTTCAAGTATAAAGGGCATTTCCAGGCTTCTTTTTGCAAAAGTCTAAGTGAGTTCAATTTTTTCAGGAGTCGAGCCGGAAAGAGGGACAAAAGAGTGACTAAAGTGAGCTAAAGTGCCTAAAGTGCCTAAAGTTTAGGTGGCGCTTTGCGCCGGATACCTTTTAACTCTAAAGGGGGACCTTTGCCATTTCACAGCGCGCTGTTTCTCCGGCGGTAATTGGAAAAAAAGTCCAGGCAAGAAAATCTTTTTCTGTTTTTTTGCCTTAACCTTAATTTTTTTAATTTTTGTCGCTTAAAAAATTAATTTTATTAATATCAGAGTTAAAAAAATTAAGTTTTTGGGACGATTTTATTAATTTATTTAATTGCTTGGTCGTTTTTTCTAAAATAATGGCAGCGAACAAAAAAATATTCAATTCAGGGAACAGGCGGTGCCAGTTCCCTACAATACTGAATTTTTGGGTTGACTTTTTTTATCACCCGTGGTACAAAATAGTATTCAACGGGAAAGGATTGGTTTATCCTTTGCCGGTTTAGATGGAAGTGACGATGATGAGAGAATATATTTTCATTTCGCACAGCAGTAAAGATGATGTTTTGGTAAAAGCCCTTCGCAAAAGCCTGGAAATTCAGGGCTTTGAAACCTGGATCGATTCACGTCAATTGAAGGGCGGCGATGAATTGGAACCGGAAATAAAAGAGGCCATTGAGCATGCCCGTGCGTTTATTGTTGTACTCAGCACAAATGCATTTAACTCTCCATGGGTTTTGAAAGAGGTGGAGTATGCCCTGGAAATGAAAAAGAAGAAAAAAAAGAAATACCCCGTGATTCCCCTTATGCTGGAAGGCATTGAACCGGCCGCTCTAAACCTATATTTTAAAGAAGAACCCGTTGGCATAAAAATCACCATCGGCCCTGGTGGTATTAGCGAAGCCATGCCGCAGTTGTTGGCCGCTTTGGGTGAGCGTTTGCCCGATGATATTCAACCCATGGTGAGACCGCAGACCGAACCGCTGGAAGAGCTGCTGCTGGAACTAACCGACCCCTGCATAAAAGAAAAAAATGGCATTCGCCGCGCACAGGCAGCGGCAAAGCTGATTTACAGTCCCGGTGAAACAGGAAAACGCGACGTGCAAAGTAAAGGACGGTTCCGCTTTACCGCGCCCCTGGGACCCATTGAGAACGAAGAGTTAACCTGGTACCTGGAACGATACTACACCTGGCCCACAGGGGTATTTAAACAGCGGGCCAAAAAGGTTGAAGTCCAACTGCCTCAATGGGGAAAAGAACTCTATGACGCCGTTTTTAATGACGATTTTGTTCGCAATGTACTTATCGCATGGGAAGGGGCAAAAACCAAAGGTGCACGACGGTTTACTGTTTTCGTCGATTCTGAATTGGTAAAAGGCACAAAAGAGAAGAAACAGGCAGAAGCCAATGAAGCAGCTACGCTGCTGATGGGCCTGCCCTGGGAACTGCTGCACGATGGCAGAGGGTATCTATTCCAGGGTGCCCGGCCTGTGCGGGTGCGCCGACGTCTGCCCAACCGAATCTCCCTTGAAGGAACGGTTTCCCACCCACCCATCCGTATACTGCTGGTCAGCCCCAGACCTGAGGATGAGAAGGCAGCATATATTGATCACCGGGTGAGTGCCCTGCCCCTGGTCACCGCTCTTGAAAGCCTGGGTGACCTGGCAGAACTCACCGTACTCTCGCCCCCCACGTTTCCTGCACTTGAAGATGAATTAATACAGGCACAGAAAAAGGGTGTCCCCTATCACGTGGTTCATTTTGACGGTCATGGTGTGTTTCGCAGGGATATTGGATTGGGTGGCTTGTGTTTTGAAGAGCCGCAGGATCAAAAGAAACTGGAAAAACGGCGTTCGAAGATCATTTATGCCAAAGAATTA